>JAESGL010000028.1_pt1 | contig 223605 bp, 192 predicted proteins | sample 9269711 | NCBI WGS metagenome assembly JAESGL01 (sample SAMN14515918, study PRJNA621676) | algae metagenome | isolation source: Kastovskya adunca ATA6-11-RM4 and co-occurring heterotrophs from soil and... | place: Chile: Atacama Desert | collected 2011-06-27
ATGGAGTTGTCGGAGTGGATGGTGACGACGATGTCGTCGCAGTGGCCGGCCAGCGCCTCGTCGATGGAGTTGTCCACCACTTCGAAGACGAGGTGGTGCAGGCCCGTGCCGTCCGACGTGTCGCCGATGTACATGCCGGGACGCTTGCGCACGGCCTCCAGGCCTTCCAGGATCTGGATCGCGCCTTCGCCGTAGCCGTCGCTGGGTGCGGCGGCCTGGGCGGGCACGGAGGCGGGGGCTGCGACGGACTGCGCTTGGCTGTCGCCCGGGGGAAGGGAGGGCTCGGGCAGGGTGTTCTCAGCGGTCATGGAAGGCCTTGGGGTCCGGGGACGCCGCGGGTGCGGCGTCCGGTGGGGTCAAAAGAAGTCGGGGGACCGGCGCGTCAGATGCGCATCGGCATCACGACGTACTTGAAGCTCTCGTTGTCGGGGATGGTCATCAGCGCGGAGCTGTTGCCGTCGGAGAGGTCCACGCGCACCATGTCCTGGCCCATGTTCGCGAGCGCGTCGATCAGGTAGGTGACGTTGAAGCCGATCTCGATGGTGTCGCCGCCGTAGTCGATGTCGAGCTCGTCCACGGCCTCTTCCTGTTCGGCGTTGTTGGACGCCACGCGCAGGGTGCCGGGTTCGATGTTCAGGCGCACGCCCTTGAACTTGTCGCTGGTCATGATGGCGGTGCGCTGCAGGCTGGCCAGCAGCGGCGCGCGGCCCAGGGTGACGCTGTTCTTGTGGCCCTTGGGGATCACGCGGTTGTAGTCGGGGAACTTGCCCTCGACCAGCTTGGTGACGAACTCCATGCCGCCGAAGGTGAACTTCGCCTGGTTGTTGGCGAACTGCATCTCGATGTGGGGCTGGTTCTCGCCGCCGGCATCCGACAGCAGGCGCTGCAGCTCCAGCACGGTCTTGCGCGGCAGGATGACTTCCTGCTTGGGCACTTCCACGTCGAGCGTGGCGCTCGCGAAGGCCAGGCGGTGGCCGTCGGTGGCGACCAGGCTCAGCGTGTTGCCCTCGGCCACGAACAGGATGCCGTTCAGGTAGTAGCGGATGTCCTGCACCGCCATGGCGAACGAGACCTGGCCGAGCAGGTCCTTGAGTACCTTCTGCGGCACGCTGAACGCGGGGCCGAAGGCGGCGGATTCCTGCACCAGCGGGAAGTCCTCGGCCGGCAGCGACTGCAGCGTGAAGCGGCTCTTGCCGCCCTTGAGCACCAGCTTGGACTGCTGCGATTCCAGGCTCACCGTCTGGTCGGCGGGCATGGTCTTGAGGATGTCGATCAGCTTGCGCGCGCCCACCGTGGTGGTGAAGTCGCCCGTGTCGCCGCCGAGTTCGGCGGTGGTGCGGATCTGGATCTCCAGATCGCTCGTGGTGAGCTGCAGGGCGTTGCCCGTCTTGCGGATCAGCACGTTGGCCAGGATGGGCAGCGTGTGACGGCGCTCGACGATGCCGGCGACCGATTGCAGTACCGCGAGAACCTTGTCTTGTGTTGCCTTCAGGACGATCATGTCTTCAACCCCTAGTGATTTGTGCGACGGTGCCGGGCCGCCCGGCGGCCGCGGGGAAACGGCCTGCGCGGGCCTCCCCCGGCCAACCTGGCATTTTGCCCGGGAACCGGGTCGTTTCCTGGGCGCGGGCGGGCGTCACCGTGGTCTTGTGGTGGCGGGCCGCGTCAGCCCTTGAGCGTCTGTTCCAGCACGTGCAGCTGCTGGTTCAGTTCGGTGAGCTGCTGGCGCTCGGCCGCGATCTTGCGCACCGCATGCAGCACCGTCGTGTGGTCGCGCCCGCCGAACAGCTCGCCGATCTCGGGCAGGCTCTTCTGCGTGAGTTCCTTGGCGAGGTACATGGCGATCTGGCGCGGCCGGGCGATCGAGGCCGGGCGCTTCTTGCTGTACATGTCCGCCACCTTGATCTTGTAGTAGTCGGCGACGGTCTTCTGGATGTTCTCCACGCTGATCTGCCGGTTCTGGATCGACAGCAGATCGCGCAGCGCCTCGCGGGCGAGCTGGATGGAGACTTCCTTCTGGTTGAAGCGCGAATAGGCCAGGATCTTGCGCAGCGCGCCTTCGAGCTCGCGCACGTTGGAGCGCACGTTCTTGGCCACGAAGAAGGCGACTTCCTCGGGCATCTCGGCGCTCTCGGCGCGGGCCTTGTTGATCAGGATCGCCACGCGCATCTCGAGCTCGGGCGGCTCGATCGTGACGGTGAGGCCGGAGTCGAAGCGCGAGACCAGCCGCTCGTGGATGTTCGCGAGGCCCTTCGGGTACGTGTCCGAGGTCATCACGATGTGGCTCTTCTTGGCCAGCAGCGCCTCGAAGGCGTTGAAGAACTCCTCCTGCGTGCGGTCCTTGTTCGCGAAGAACTGCACGTCGTCGATCAGCAGCAGGTCGAGCGAGTGGTAGTGCGCCTTGAACTCGTCGAAGGTGCGGCGCTGGTAGGCCTTAACCACATCCGAGACGAACTGCTCGGCATGGATGTAGAGAACTTTCGCGTCGGGCTTGTCCTGCAGCAGGCGGTTGCCCACCGCATGCACCAGGTGGGTCTTGCCCAGGCCCACGCCGCCGTAGATGAAGAGCGGGTTGTAGAGGTGCCCGGGCGAGCCCGCGACGTGCATCGCGGCGGAGCGCGCCATGCGGTTGGCCGTACCTTCCACCAGGGTCTCGAACGTGAGCGCCGGGTTGAGGCGCGAGCGGAACGGCACGGCCGTGGGCTCGTCGGACGGGGTGGCGCCGATGGGGGTTTCGGACGGGGCGGCCGGCTGGGGTGCGGCGGGGCGGACCACCGTGCGGGCCACGGTTTCACGCTGAGCGAGCGCTAACTCCAGTGTGACCGGCTGGCCATAGAGGCCCTCCAGCAGGGCGGTGATGCGGCCCGCGTACTGTGCGCGGATCCAGTCGAGCTTGAAGCGGTTGGCCACCAGCAGGGTGACCTTGGAGAAATCGGGGGCGACCTGGGCGACGAGCGGCTTGATCCAGGTGTTGAACTGCTGCTCGGGCAGGTCTTGTGCGAGCTGTTCTGCGCAGGCCTGCCAGAGCCCCTGGCCGGGATCGGCGCCGGTATCGAGGTCGGGGCTGCGGGAGGGTTCCTCGGTCATGAAGCGGTTTTGTTGTTGTGGATAGGAGGAACGGATCAGGGCCTGGGATTGTAGCTTTTCAAAGGGTTATCCACAAGCTGGGCAGGGCCCGCCGGGGTCTGCTATAACCCCGCCGCAGCGCCTGAGCATTGCCACCTGGCCGCAAGCCTGTGATAATCGCCGGTTTCCCTGAATGCGTTCAGGGCGATGAAGCCCGGGCGGCTTCCTGGCCATGCTGGCATGGGCAGGCGGCGCGTGCGGCTCGCGCGGTCCTTCGGTGGTCCGCGCAACGGGCGCGGCCGATCGCAGCCGTGCCTGCCAAACCCCAAGAACCTTCGAGGATCGATCATGAAACGTACCTACCAGCCTTCCAAGACGCGCCGTGCGCGCACCCACGGTTTCCTCGTGCGCATGAAGACGCGCGGCGGCCGTGCCGTCATCAACGCACGCCGCGCCAAGGGCCGCAAGCGCCTGGCCGTCTGATACGGCTCCCCGACCGGAGGGCGCGCTGCATTCGACGCCCGGCCATCCGTCCGCGCCACGGCACCGCCGGTGGATCGCAGCCGGCTGGCCCTTGCTTGCCGGTCGCGGTTCCGTATGAGGCCGCCGCGGTGTCCGGCCCGGTCCTCCGGGAGTGGTGGTTCCATGCATCGGCTCAAGACCCGCCCGCAGTTCCAGGCCGCCATGGCCGGGGGAACCGTTTCCCGGACGGCGCACTTCGCGCTGCACCGCCTGCGCCTCGGCGCGGGCGCGTCCGCCAGCCCCGCTGCTGCCACCGCCACGCCCGATACCCGACCTCCGGGGCCCGGCGCCCTGCCTCCAGCGCAGGGCCCGCAGGCCCTTTTCGCCGTTCCCGGCTCCGGCGACGCTGCCGGCGAACCCTGGCTGGGCGCGATGGTGCCCAAGCGCTGGGCGCGCCGCGCGGTGACGCGCAACACCATCAAGCGGCAGATCTACGCGGTGGCCCCCGGCTTCGCCGCGGAACTGGGCACGGCCGCCCACGTGGTGCGCCTGCGTGCCGGGTTCGACCGCAAGCAGTTCCCGAGCGCCACCTCCGACGCGCTCCGGCAGGCCGTGCGCGCCGAGCTGCTGCAGCTCTTCGCCCAGGCCGTGCGCCGGCCCGGGGGCCACAAGCCTCCGGCACCGGCTCCAGCGGCGAAGGCCCCCGTGCCCGCTGCCGACACCTCTCTCACAGAAGCGGCCCGGCCGTGATGCGCGCGCTGCTCATGGCGCTGGTGCGCGGCTACCGTTTCTTCCTGAGCCCCTGGCTCGGGGCATCCTGCCGTTTCGAGCCCACCTGCTCCGCCTATGCGCTGCAGGCGCTGGAGCGGCATGGCGCCGCGGCCGGCAGCTACCTCACCGTGCGGCGGATCGCCCGCTGCCATCCCTGGTGCGACGGCGGCCACGATCCGGTGCCCGCCGAGGCGCCGCGCGCGATGCGGATGTTCTCGCGGCTGACATCCCGTTCCCCGGAGGCTTCCTCCGTGGCCGGGACCCCCACCCCTTCCTCTCCAAAGAAGTCTTCATGAACGACATTCGCCGTACCATCCTGTGGGTGATATTTGGCTTTTCCATGGTTCTGCTGTGGGACAAGTGGCAAGTGCACAACGGCCACAAGGCCACGTTCTTCCCGTCGCCCGAGCCGGTGGCCACGGCGCCCGCCGCCACCGGCGGCGCGAGCGCCCCGGGCAGCGTGCCCGCACCCAGCGCCGCGCCCGCGGCCGGTGCGCAGCAGGTGCCGGGCGGCGCAGTGCCCGCACCCGTGGCCGCCAACGCGCCGCGCGAGCGCGTCACCGTCACCACCGACGTGCTGCGCGTCACCTTCGACAGCGAAGGCGGCACGGTCACGCACGGCGACCTGCTGGGCTACCCCGACATGGCCGACAAGTCGCGCCCGTTCACGCTGCTGGACGACAGCACGCAGCGCGTCTACGTGGCGCAGACGGGCCTGATCGGCGGCGCGAACTACCCCACGCACAAGACGCCGATGACCGTGGTGCCGGGCAACCGCACGCTGCAGGACGGACAGAACGACATCAGCATCCGCTTCGAGTCGCCCGACCTCGGCGGCGTGAAGCTGGTCAAGACCTGGACGCTCAAGCGCGGCGCCTACGACATCGCCGTGAAGCATGAAGTGGTGAACACCGGCACCACCCCCGTGTCGCCCCAGCTCTACATGCAGCTCGTGCGCGACGGCAACAAGCCGCCCGGAGAGTCGTCGTTCTATTCCACCTTCACCGGCCCGGCCGTCTACACCGAGGCCAAGAAGTACCACAAGGTCGACTTCAAGGACATCGAGAGCGGCAAGGCCGAGATCGACAAGTCGTCGCCCAACGGCTACGTGGCCATGGTGCAGCATTATTTCGCGACCGCCTGGCTGCTGGCCGACGGCATCCAGCGCGAGATGTTCGTGCGCAAGGTGGACACCAACCTCTACGCGGTGGGCATGATCACTTCGCTGGGCGAGATCGCTCCCGGCCAGACCAAGGCGCTGGATTCGCGCCTGTTCGCGGGCCCGCAGATCGAGACCATGATGGAGAAGCTGACGCCCGGCCTGGAGCTGGTGAAGGACTACGGCTGGCTCACAATCCTGTCCAAGCCGCTCTACTGGCTGCTCGACCAGCTGCACAAGATCCTGAACAACTGGGGCTGGTCGATCGTGGCGCTGGTGCTGCTGCTGAAGATCGCGTTCTACTGGCTCAACGCCAAGGCGTACGCCTCGATGGCCAAGATGAAGGCCATCAACCCCAAGATCATGGAGATGCGCGAGCGCCTGAAGGACAAGCCGCAGCAAATGCAGCAGGAGATGATGCGCATCTACCGCGAGGAGAAGGTCAACCCGATGGGCGGCTGCTTCCCCATCATGATCCAGATCCCCGTGTTCATCGCGCTCTACTGGGTGCTGCTGTCGAGCGTGGAGATGCGCAACGCGCCCTGGATCGGCTGGATCCGCGATCTCTCTTCGCCCGATCCGTTCTTCATCCTGCCCCTGCTGATGACGGCCAGCTCGCTGCTGCAGACCGCGCTCAACCCCGCGCCGCCGGACCCGATGCAGGCCAAGATGATGTGGTTCATGCCGCTGATCTTCAGCGTGATGTTCTTCTTCTTCCCGGCCGGCCTGGTGCTGTACTGGCTGACGAACAACATCCTGTCGATCGCTCAGCAGTGGATCATCAACAAGCGGATGGGCGTCCCCCCGCAGTTCAACTTGCCGAAGTTCCGCTGACACGAGCCTTCTGACGTCGTTGCCGCATCTTGTCGTACGGCTTGTACTGCCTGCGATGCGGCGCCTCGCCAGAACCGCTTCGCTGGCTCGTGTGACACGAGTGCTCCAGGATGGTGCGCCGCCCGCGCGGCACGCCATCCGGGCAATCCCCAACGGCCGCCCTCGGGCGGCCGCTGTTTTTTCGGTACGTTCATTGCTAGGCTCTCCGGTTCCTGACTGAACCCTTTTCCCTGGAGGCTTGGCCGATGAAGCAGCGTTTGAAATTTTCCCTGGGCGTGGTGGCTGTCGCCGCGTTCATGGCCGCCGGTTCCGCCCACGCGGCCACCCTGCGATGGGCCGGCGCGAACGACATCCTGACGGTGGACCCGCACGCGCAGAACCACCAGACCACGCACGCTTTCCTGCAGCAGGTGTACGAGAGCCTGGTGCGCTACGACAAGAACTACCAGATCCAGCCGGCGCTGGCCACCAAGTGGACGCAGATCTCGCCCACGCAGGTGCGCTTCGAACTGCGCAAGGGCGTCAAATTCCACGACGGCGCGCCGTTCACCGCCGATGACGTGGTCTTCTCCATCACCCGCGTGATGACGCCGCCGTCGAACATGATCTCTTCCGTGCAGAGCGTGAAGGAGGTCAAGAAGGTGGACGACTTCACCGTGGACCTGATCCTCAAGGGCCCCAACCCGGTGCTGCTGCGCGAGCTGACCGAGGCGCGCATCATGAACAAGGCCTGGGCCGAGAAGAACAACTCGGTCAAGGCGCAGGACTATGCGGGCAAGGAAGAGAACTTCGCCTCGCGCAATGCCAACGGTACCGGGCCCTTCATCATGGTCGGCTGGCAGCCCGACGTGAAGGTCACGATGAAGAAGAACGATGCCTGGTGGGACAAACCCACCGGCAACATCGACGAGGTGGTCTTCACGCCGATCAAGTCGGCTTCCACGCGTTCGGCCGCGCTCATTTCCGGCCAGGTCGATTTCGTCGTCGATCCGCCGCTGCAGGATCTGGCGCGCATGAAGGCCAGCCCCGACATCAAGCTGATCGAAGGCGCCGAGAACCGCACCATCTACCTCGGCCTGGACCAGTTCCGCGACGAGCTGCCGGGCGCCGGCACGCCCGGCAAGAACCCGCTCAAGGACAAGCGCGTGCGCCAGGCGCTCTACCAGGCGATCGACTCGGCCGGCATCCACAGCCGCACGATGCGCAACCTGTCGGTGCCCGCCGGCACCATGGTGGCGCCGATGGTGAACGGCTGGAGCAAGAGCCTGGACGAGCGCGCCTCCAAGTACGATGTCGAGGCCGCGAAGAAGCTGCTGGCCGATGCCGGCTACCCCAACGGTTTCTCGATCAAGCTCGACTGCCCGAACGACCGCTACGTGAACGACGAGGCGATCTGCCAGGCCGTGACGGCCATGTGGACGCGCATCGGCGTGAAGACCACGCTGCAGACGGCGCCGATGTCGCAGTTCGTCACGCGCGTGATGAACAACGATGTGAATGCCTATCTGTTCGGATGGGGCGTGGCCACGTTCGACGCGCTCTATTCGCTCGATTCGCTGATGTCCACCAAGGACGGCAAGACGGCCGCGGGCGTCTACAACGGCGGCCGCTTCAGCGACGCCAAGCTCGACGGCATGATCGGCCAGATCAAGGTGGAGATGGATGCGGCCAAGCGCGACGCGCTGATCGCCGATGCCCTGAAGCTGGTCAAGGACGAGTACTACTACCTGCCCATGCACCACCAGATCCGCCCCTGGGCGATGCGCAAGGGCGTGGAGACGCAGCACCGCGCGGACGACCGCCCGATGCCCACCTGGACCACCATCAAGTAAGCCGGGCCGGCGGGCCGCGGAAGGCGCGCTTATCATGCGCGCCTTCCTCTCTCATCCCACGCCGCCGCCGCGGCCGTCCCGCCCATGCTGCCCCGCCACACCGATCCCATCGCCGCCATCGCCACCGCACCGGGGCGGGGCGCGGTGGGCATCGTGCGCGTGTCGGGCCGGGGCATCGGCCCGCTGGTGGAGGCGCTCTGCGGGCGCGCGCTGCGCCCGCGCGAGGCCACCTACCTGCCGTTCCGCGATGCCGCGGGACAGGCCATCGACCAGGGGCTGGCGCTCTACTTCCCCGCGCCGCACAGCTACACGGGCGAGGACGTGCTGGAGCTGCAGGCGCACGGCGGTCCCGTGGTGCTGCAATTGCTGCTGGCCCGCTGCCTGCAGGCCGCCGCCGAGGCGGATGCGGCCACCGGCCGGGCGCGCCTGCCCGGCCTGCGGCTGGCGCGGCCCGGCGAGTTCACCGAGCGTGCGTTCCTGAACGACAAGATCGACCTCGCGCAGGCCGAAGCGATCGCCGACCTGATCGACGCCAGCACCGAGGCCGCGGCGCGCAGCGCCAGCCGGTCATTGGCGGGCGCCTTCTCCGACGAGATCCACCGCCTGCGCGACGCGCTGGTGCACCTGCGCATGCTGGTGGAGGCCACGCTCGACTTCCCGGAAGAAGAGATCGACTTCCTGCGCAAGGCCGATGCCCATGGCCAATTGGCGGCGCTGCAGCGCACGCTGGCGGAGGTGATGGGCCGCACGCGCCAGGGCGCGCTGCTGCGCGAGGGCATCAAGGTGGTGATCGCGGGCCAGCCCAACGCGGGCAAGAGTTCGCTGCTGAACGCCCTGGCGGGCGCGGAGCTGGCCATCGTCACGCCGATCGCCGGCACCACGCGCGACAAGGTGCAGCAGACCATCCAGATCGAGGGCGTGCCGCTGCACGTGATCGACACGGCGGGCCTGCGCGAGAGCGACGACGAGGTCGAGCGCATCGGCATCGAGCGCGCCTGGCAGGAGATCGCGGCGGCCGATGCGGTGCTGTTCCTGCACGATCTCACGCGCGCGGGCGAGCCCGGCCACGACGCGGCCGACGCGGCGATCGCGGAACGGCTCGCGCACAAGGTGCCGGAGGCGGTGCCCGTGATTGACGTGTGGAACAAGAGCGACCGTGCCCCGGGCATGGACGGGGACGGAGGCGGGAACGGCGGTGCCGCGGCGGTGCCCGGCATGCCGGCCGCCACCCACACCGGCACCGCCGTGCGCCTGTCCGCACGCACCGGCGAGGGGCTGGACGCCCTGCGCCGCGTGCTGCTGGACATCGCCGGCTGGCAGTCCGCCGCGGAGGGCATCTACACGGCCCGCGCGCGCCACGTCGAGGCGCTGCAGGCGGTGGATGCGCGCCTCATGGAAGCGGCCGCGCAGCTCGCGAGCGAGGGGCCGGCGCTGGACCTCCTGGCCGAGGAGCTGCGCCTCGCGCAGCAGGCGCTGAACGCCATTACCGGCGAATTCACGTCCGACGACCTGCTGGGCGTGATCTTCTCGAGCTTCTGCATCGGAAAGTAGCGGCCGCGCCAGCGGGGGCTGCGGCATTCCGGCAGGCGGGGCGCGGTTGTAAAAAACGTAAGGCCGCCTTGTGCGTACCGCCCTGCGCGGCTACCGTGCCGCCACCATGAATGCCGTGCTGCCCGTCACCCCCACGTCCTCGTCCGCCGCCCGCGTGGATCTCGGCGGCCTAGTGCAGGCCGTGTCCCAGTCCGTGGCGGAAGACGGCCTGCTGAACCCGTTCACGCCCGAACAATGGGAGCTGCTGGCGGGCTACCTGCTGCCCATGCAGGTGGAGGCGGGCCATACGCTGTTCACCCAGGGCGTGCAGGACCGCACGCTGTACTTCATCGAAAGCGGCAGCTGCAGCGTGCACTACGAGGACGACAAGGGCCGGCTGCGGCTCGCCATCGTCGGCGCGGGATCGGTGGTGGGCGAGGGCGCGTTCTTCTCGCACCGGCCGCGCAGCGCCACCGTGCAGGCGGGTGCGCCTTCCCGGCTCTGGACGCTGACGGCGCTGCGGTTTTCGGAGCTGTCGAACCGCCAGCCGGCGGTGGCGCTGGCACTGGCGATGGCGGCGGGGTCGGTACTGGCGCGCCGCCTGGGCAACCGCCGCCGGCGTGTTGCGGCAACCTGACACCGGCTCGACAGTCGGCAGGGATGCGCGGGCCTGCGGGGGTGGGAGGCGGGCGGCGCGGGAAGCCACGGCTACACTGCCGGCATCTGCCCGCACCATCGCAAGAAGGCCCCGCATGTCGCTGTTCAGCTGGTTCTCCCGCAAGAAGACCCCGTCCCGTCCGCGCCCTGCGGCGGAGCCGACGGGCCTGCTGGATGCGGACGCCACCGTCCCGCTGATGGGCCGTGGCGGCCGGCCCGCGGTCTCGCCCGCGCCGGTGGAGCATGCCGCCAACCGCAAGAACGAGCGCATGGAGCGGCGCGAACTGCTCTACACCGTGGTGCGCGACGCCATGGTGCGCGCGAGCGTGCTGTCGGCCGGCTACAAGTTCAAGGTGCTGTCGCTGGACCAGCGCGGCCGCCAGTTCCTGGTGATGATCGATCTCGCGCGCGAGTACGGCGGCGAGACGATGCGCCTGAGCGAGATCGAGGCGCTCATCGCGCAGACCGCGAAGACGCGCTTCGACATCCTGGTCACGGCCGTCTACTGGCGCATCAGCGACCACGTGGCGGTCGGCGTGCCGGGGCGCACGGCGCCGCACCCGGCGGCCGCGGTGCCGCACGCCGCAGCGGCGCACGGCCCCGTGCAGCCACCGCAGCAGCAACCGGCGCGTGCGCCGGTCCAGGGGCACGCTGCCCATGCGCCCGTGCCGACGCAGGCACCGCTGCTGCCGCCGAACCCGGCACGCGCGGCAACGCCGGACCCCGCGCAGCGCTCCCCGCGCAATGCCCCCGCGGTACCGGTACCGGCTGCGGCCACATCCGCGCCCGCCACCCCGCCCGGGCGGGGCTTCGAGCCGATCGAGGCCGACGAGGTGGCGGCGTTCCGCCGCGCGCTGGGCCATGCGGCGATCGCTCCCGGCACGCAGGTGCGCTCGGGCCCGCTCCTGCCTCCCCACGGCACGGGCGACGACGACGCGGAAGCGTCCAGCCGCGACCGCGCCTCGTCGCCGGACCTGAGCACCACGCAGTACGGCGAGTTGCGCTGATCCGCCGGCCCGCGCTCAGAGCGGCTCACACGACCCGGCGAAGCGGTTCTGGCTAGGCGCCGCATCGCAGACAGTACGAGTAGTACGGCAAGATGTGGCAACGACGCCAGAAGGGTCGTGTGAGCCGCTCTCAGTAGACGTCGCGGCGGTAGCGGCCATCGGCGATGAGGGATTCGAGACCGTCGTCGCCCAGCAGATCCGCCAGCACGCGGTCCACGCCGGCCGCCATGCCTTCGGCGCTGCCGCAGACGAACACGACGGCGCCGTCGTCCAGCCAGGCGCGCAGTTCCATCGCATTCTCCCGCAGGGCATCCTGCACGTAGCGGTGCGGAGCGCCCGGGTCGCGCGAGAACACCCGATCGAGCCGCGGCAGGAAGCCCTGTGCCTGCCAGGCACCGATTTCCGTGGCGCAGAGGCTGTCGGCCGTCTGCTGGCGCTCGCCGAACAGCAGCCAGTTGTTGCGCTGGCCGGCCCGGACGCGGGCGCGCAGGTGAGCGCGCAGGCCCGCCAGGCCCGATCCGTTGCCGATGAAGAGGCAGGGGCGCCCGTCCGTGTCTTCCGGGCCGAAACGCGGGTTTTCCACGAACCGCAGCCATTGCACGCTGCCCTGCGGTGCGTAGGCCGTGAGCCAGCCGGAGGCGATGCCCAGGCCCTGGGCATGGCGCTCCTGGCGCACCAGCAGCTGCAGTGCGCCGTCCTCGGGCAGCGAGGCGACGGAGTAGGTGCGCGGCGCCAGGGGCGTGAGCGCGTCGGCGCAGGCCTGCGGATGGCGGCTGCCCGGCGGCAGCGGCAGGGCCGGCAGCACGCTGCGGGCCAGCAGGTCGGCCAGTGGCGCCTGGCCGGCCGGGTGCTGCACCAGGGCGAGGCCGTCGAGCCCAGAGGCCTGCAGCCATGCGGCCACCGCGTTGGCCGGATGTCGGGGCGCGATCTCCACCAGGGCGCCGGGTTGCCAACGGGCCGTCGTGGGGGCCTCGGGCCCGGCGGGGCGCAGCGTGATTTCCACCAGGGGGCCGCCCAGGCTGCCGGGGTTCAGCAGCTCGCGGCCTTCGAGCCGCCAGGGTTCATGGCAGGCGGGCGTGGCGGGGGCTTGAGTCGCCGTTGGTGCGGCCACGGGCCATGCCTGCACGCCGTCCAGCGCCGCCAGGGCCTCGTACCAGCGCGCCAGTGCGGCCGGATCGCCGTCGTCCACCTCAATCAGCGGAAACAGCGGCTCCGCCCCCCAGCGGCGCAGTTCCGCATCCAGCGCATGGCCGAATCCGCAGAAGTGCGCGTAGTGCCGGTCGCCCAGCGCCAGCAGCCCATGGCGCACCGCCGCCAGCGGTGCCGTGCCGGCCGCCGGCCCCTGCTGCAAGGCGCGCATGAAGCGGCGCGCGGCATCCGGCGCCTCGCCCTCGCCGAAGCTGCTGGCCACCAGCAGTACGCGCGCATGGCCGGCCAGGTCGTGCGGTGCCAGATCCTGCAGCGGGCGTGCCTGGGCGGGCAGGCCCGCCCGCTGCAGCGCGGACGCCGTCTGCAGGGCGATGCGCTCGGCCGTTCCGGCCTGGCTCGCATAGGCCACGAGCAGCGTGCGTTCACGGGTGGGCGCACCCGCCGGGTTCGCCCGGTGCGGGGCGACGGCCTCTGCCGCATGCCGTGCCGCGTCGGCCGCGCGGCGCTGGCGCCTCCGGCCCAGGTACAGCATCCAGCCCGTGACCGCGAACAGCGGCAGCGCCAGGCTGGCCGCGGTGACCGCGATGCGGCCGGGCAACCCGAAATACGTGCCCATGTGCAGCGGGTAGATGGTGGTGAGGGCGCGCGCGCCAGCACTGCGCTGGCCGTAGCGGTCGTCCGTGGTGATTGCGCCGGTCGCCAGATCGACCAGCATGCGGTGGCGGGCCCGGCCGTGCGGTGCGTCACGGTCCAGCCAGAGGATCTGCAGGGGCTGGTCCGCACGCTGCGGCAGGCGCAGCACGGCCGTCGTCCAGTCCGGCGCACGTCCGGCGAAGGCCTGCCAGGCGAGAGCGATGTCCGGGGCGGAGCCCTGCGCCGTGCCCGCCCTGGCGGTACCGGCAGGGGTGCCCGTGCCGCGGGCGCCAGGCGCCATCGCCGTGCGCGCCGGCCGCGGTTGCCCGGCCCAGCCGTCGACCGTGTCGCGCACCGCATCGAACGACCAATAGAGCCCGGTGGCGGTGAGCACCACGTACACCACCAGGGCCCAGGTGCCGGCCACGGCATGCAGACTCCAGAGGAAGGGCCGTCCCTTGAGCCGCGTGTCGAACGCCAGCCACGTGCGCCAGCGCAGCGGGTTCCGGGGCCAGCGCAGGTACAGCCCCGACAGCGACAGGCCCAGCAGGCACAGGGCGAGCGTGCCGGCGGCGATGCGGCCCGGCTCGCGCGGCAGCAGCAGCCAGCGGTGCAGCGATTCGACCCACTCGAAGGCATCGTCGCCGCGCAGCGCCGGCTGTGCCGCGCCGGTATAAGGGTTCAAGTACACGGCTTCGCCGCGGCGCTCGCCCGCCCGGGCCGCGAAGCCGACGCGCGGCGCCGCGCCCGGAGCGGACTGCACGATGACCGTGTTGATGCGGCGGCCCGCCGCGTCGCTGCGCGTGAGCGCCTCCACGAGCTGGGGCGGCGTCAGCGCCGGGCCGGCCTGCGGCGCGACCTGCCGCACACCGGGATTGATCAAATCCAGGATCTCTTCGCGGAACGCCAGCAGCGCGCCCGACAGGCCGATGGCGATGAGCACCGTTCCCGCCGTGATGCCGATGAACCAGTGGAGCTGGAAGAGGACGGCCCGCAGACCGGGCCAGGCGAGCGTCCTGGATGGAAAGCCCGGGGCCGCCGGAGGGACCGGCGCAGGCGGGCGGACGGGCGCTGCGTGCAGATGCGCGGGATCGATGGCCATGGAAGAGGGGACGGAAAGCGCGGCCAGGCCGGCGGAAATTGCCACCGGCCCTGTGTTTTGAGAATGATTGTCATTCTACCGCCGAGCCTCCGGCAGGCCCTTGCGGTGCCGCGCCGCGGGCGGCGCTTGCTGAGAGCGGCTCACACGACCCAGCGAAGCGGTTCTGGCTAGGCGCCGCATCGCAGGCAGTACAAGCAGTACGACAAGATGCGGCAACGACGCCAGAAGGGTCGTGTGAGCCGCTCTCAGTGCCCCGCGAAATCCACCAGCGTAAAGAGCGGCAACCCCGACGCCTTCAGCCGCGTAGAGCCGCCCAGCTCGGGCAGGTCGACGATGGCGGCGCCTTCGGTCACCGTGGCGCCCAGGCGCTCCAGCAGTTTGCGGCCGGCCATCATGGTGCCGCCCGTGGCGATCAGGTCGTCGATCAGCAGCACGCGGTCGCCGGGCTTCACGGCATCGGCGTGCAGCTCGACCGTGGCGCTGCCGTACTCCAGCTCGTAGGTCTCCTCGACCGTGGTGAAAGGCAGCTTGCCCTTCTTGCGGATCGGCACGAACCCGACGTTGAGCTCGTAGGCCACGACGGCGCCCAGGATGAAGCCGCGCGCATCCAGGCCCGCCACCACGTCGGGGCGCAGGGCCCGGTCCATGTAGCGGTGCACGAAGGCATCGATGAGCACGCGGAACACCTTCGGGTCCTGCAGCAGCGGGGTGATGTCGCGGAACTGCACGCCCGGCGCCGGCCAGTCGGGCACGGTGCGGATGTACTGGCGGAGGTAGTCGTTGACGCTGAGGTCTTGCATGGCGGGCGGGAAGGGAAGAGGGGTGGGCGCGGCGGGCGGACCCGCGTGCGAAAGGGCGGCAGTGTAGTGCGACGGCACTGCGTAGAGCGGCCCGTGCGCGGCGCGTTCCCGTGCGGCCGCGGGTCTGCGCGACCGTGGCTCAGCCGCGCAGCAGGGCGTCTTCCGCCAGCGCCAGCGCGGTCGGATGGCCGGAGATCACCAGCGTGTCGCCCTCGGCCAGCACGCTGTCGTCGGTGGGGGTGGAACTGCGCCCGTCCTTGTGCCGCAGGTTCACCGCACGCACGCCCATGGCGTGCAGCGGCAGCTCCGACAGCGGACGGCCGATGGTGCCGGCGCCGGGCGGCAGGGTGACGGTGGCGAGGCGCTCCTGGTCGCGCTCGGAGGCGGTGTCGTCGTCGGCTCCGTGGAAGTAGCCGCGCAGCAGGTTGTAGCGGGCCTCGCGCTGGTCCTGCACCAGCCGCAGCACGCGCCGCATCGGCACGCCCACCAGCGCCAGCGCATGGCCCGCGAGCATGAGCGAGCCTTCGATGGCTTCGGGCACCACCTCGGTGGCGCCGGCCGCCTGCAGCCTGTCGAGGTGGAGGTCGTCCTGCGTGCGGACCACGACGGGCACCTGCGGCGCATGCGAGCGGGTGTTGGCCAGCACCTTGAAGGTGGCCGGGATGTCCAGGTAGGTGACGGCCACGGCGCTCGCGCGCACCAGGCCCGCGGCCATCAGCGCCTGCAGCCGCGTGGCATCGCCGTACACGACGGCGTCGCCCGCCGCGGCGGCCTGCCGCACGCGGTCGGGGTCGAGGTCGAGCGCCATGTAGGGGATGTGCTCGCGCTCCAGCATGCGCGCCAGGTTCTGGCCGCAGCGGCCGTAGCCGCAGATCAGCACGTGGCCGCTGGTGTTGATGGCCTTGCGCGCGATGGTGGTCATCTGCAGCGACTGCTGCAGCCAGTCGCTGGCCACCAGCTTCATCACGATCGGGTTGCTGTACTGGATCAGGAACGGCGTGGCGAGCATGGACAGCACCATCGCGGCCAGCACCGGGTTCATGAGCGCGGGCTCGACCAGGCCGTGCTCCTGCGTGAGCGAGAGCAGCACGAAGCCGAATTCGCCGGCCTGCGCGAGGTAGAGCCCGGTGCGCAGCGAGACGCCCGTCGTCGCGCCCATGCCGCGCGCCAGCAGCAGGATGACGCCGGCCTTGAGCAGCAGCGGCACCGTCAGCAGCGCCAGCACCAGGGCCCAGCGCTCCAGCAGGATGTGCCAGTCGAGCATCATCCCCACGGTGATGAAGAAGAGCCCCAGCAGCACGTCGTGGAAGGGGCGGATGTCGGTGCCCACCTGGTGCCGGTATTCCGTCTCGGACACCAGCACGCCCGCGATGAAGGCCCCCAGCGCCAGCGACAGCCCGGCCAGCTCGGTCAGCCAGGCGAGGCCCAGCGTGATCAGCAGCAGGTTCAGCATGAAGAGTTCGTCGCTCTTGCGCCGCGCCACCAGGGTGAGCCACCAGCGCATCACGCGCTGCCCGCCCACCAGCAGCACGCCAACCAGCACGGTGGCCTTGAGCAGCGCGAGTCCCAGCGCCGCCAGCAGCCGCTCGGGCGAGGAGCCCAGCGCGGGGATCAGCACCAGCAGCGGCACCACCGCCAGGTCCTGGAACAGCAGCACGCCCAGCACGCGGCGGCCATGCTCGCTCTCCAGCTCGGCGCGCTCGCTCATCAGCTTGACCACGATGGCCGTGCTGCTCATGACCAGGGTGCCGCCCAGCGCCAGCGCGGTCTGCCAGCCCATGCGCCACAGCCCGCCCACGAAATGCGACAGCAGCAGCATGCCGACCATGCCGGCCGTGAGGGTGAGCACGACCTGCAGCAGCCCGAGCCCGAACACGAACCGCCGCATGGCCCGCAGCTTCGACAGGCTGAATTCCAGCCCGATCGAGAACATCAGGAACACCACCCCGAATTCCCCGAGGTGGCGCACGCCCTCGGAGTTCTGGGTGAGCGCGAGCGCGTGGGGGCCGATCAGGATGCCCGCGGCCAGGTAGCCGAGCATCGGCGGCAGCTTGAGGCTGCGGCAGGCCACCACGCCCAGCACGGCGGCCAGCAGGTAGAGCAGCGTCAGGGCGAGCGAAGACATGCCCGATGCTAGCCGAGCGCGGCCGGCCCACGGTGGCCCGCCGTCATGCTTTCCGGTGCGCCGCGGCGGCGCCCGGAACGTTCCCAGGGGTTTCGGATGCGCGGGCCGGCGGCCCGGGGCCTGCCGCATAGAATCCGCGGATGCTTTCCGCCTCTCCCGCGGCGGGGCCGGCCCCGGTGCCGCCCGCGCTTTTTTCCGCCGAGCGGGCCCTGCGCCTGGCCCGTGACACCTTCGAGACCGAAGCCGCCGCGCTGACGGGGCTCGCCGCGCGCGTGGGCGATGCCTTCGCGCAGACCGTGCAGCGCGTGCTCGCCACCACCGGGCGCGTGGTGGTGATGGGCATGGGCAAGAGCGGCCACGTGGGCCGCAAGATCGCCGCCACCCTGGCCTCCACCGGCACGCCGGCGTTCTTCGTGCACCCTGCCGAGGCCAGCCACGGCGACCTGGGCATGGTGACGGCCGGCGACTTGGTCCTGGCGATCTCCAACAGCGGCGAGAGCGGCGAACTCACCGTGCTGCTGCCGGTGCTGCGGCGCCTGGGCGTGCCGATGGTGGCCATGACGGGCGGGTTGCAGTCCACTCTGGCCCGCCATGCCGACCTGGTGCTCGATTGCAGCGTGGAGCGCGAGGCCTGCCCGCTCAACCTGGCACCCACGGCCAGCACCACGGCCCAATTGGCCATGGGCGACGCGCTGGCGGTGGCGCTGCTGGATGCGCGCGGCTTCCGCTCCGAGGATTTCGCGCGCTCGCACCCTGGCGGCGCATTGGGCCGCAAGCTGCTGACCCTCGTGAGCGACGTGATGCGCTCCGGCGCCGAGGTGCCGCGCGTGCTGCCCGAGGCCTCGTTCAGCGAACTGATGCGCGAGATGAGCGCCAAGCGGCTCGGGGCCTCGGCCATCGCCGATGCGCAGGGCCGCATCCTGGGCATCTTCACCGACGGCGACCTGCGCCGCCGCATCGAGGCGGGCGACGAGCTGCGCGGCGTGGCGGCCGGCGCCGTCATGCATGCCGGCCCGCGCACCATCGCGCCCGACGCGCTCGCGGTCGACGCCGCCGAGATGATGGAGCGCCATGCCATCACCAGCGTGCTCGTCGCGGGGCCGGACGGCGTGCTCCTGGGCGTGGTGCACATCGGCGACCTGATGCGCGCGAAGGTCATCTGATGCCCGGCACGTCGCTTTCCTCCCCTCCCGCCGTCCCGCAGGATGCCGCCGCCCTGGCGCCCCTGCGGCCGTCGCTGCAGTTCGACCCGGCGCTGCTGCTGCGCGCGCAGGATGTGCGCGTCGCCTTCTTCGACGTCGACGGTGTGCTCACCGACGGCGGACTCTATTTCTCCGAGACGGGCGAGACGCTCAAGCGCTTCCACACCCTGGACGGACACGGCATCAAGCTGCTGCAGAAGGCCGGCATCGTGCCCGCGGTGATCACGGGGCGCGACGCACCCGCGCTGCGCCTGCGGCTGCAGGCCCTGGGCGTGGTCCACGCGCGCTTCGGCACCGAGGACAAGCGCCCCGCGGCCGAGGCCATCCTGGCCGAACTGGGGCTGGGCTGGCACCAGGCGGCCGCCATGGGCGACGACTGGCCCGACCTGCCGGTGATGCGCCGCTGCGCGGTGGCCTGCGCGCCGTTCCATGCACATGCCGAAGCCCGCGCCGTGGCCCACCACGTTACCACCGCCCCCGGCGGCAACGGCGCCGCGCGCGAATTCTGCGATCTGCTGCTGGTGGCCTCCGGTCGCTACGCAACGCTGCTGGAGGCGTACGCCGCATGACGCTGATGGGACGCGCGCGCCAGGCGTGGGAGCGGATCTCCCTGTACCTGCCGGTGGTGCTCATGGGCCTGATGGCGCTCAGCACCTGGTGGCTGGTGCGCAATGCCCCCAAGCCCCTGCGCCCGGCGCAGGTGGTGGCGCCCACGCATGAGCCCGACTACTTCATGCGCGGCTTCTCGGTGAAAAGCTTCGACGCCAACGGCCGGCTGCAGAGCGAGATCCGCGGCGACATCGCACGGCACTATCCCGACACCGACACGCTGGAGATCGACCGGGCCCACATGCGCTCGATGGCGCCGGACGGCCGCGTCACCGTGGCCACGGCCAACCGGGCGCTGACGAACTCCGACGGCTCCGAGGTGCAGCTCTTCGGCAACGCGGTGGTCACGCGCGAGCCGCTCAAGCGCCCGGGGCGCGAGCCCCTGCCGCGGCTGCAGTTCAAGGGGGAGTTCCTGCATGCGTGGCTCAACAGCGAACGCGTGAGTTCCAACCAGCCGGTCACGCTGACGCGGGGCAACGACCAGTTCACCGCGGACAGCATGGACTACGACAACCTCGACCAGATCATGCAGATGCGCGGCCGGGTGCGCGGTTCGCTCATACCGCCCGCGCGCTGACCGGCCCCCCGCCTTCATCCCGTTCCCTCTCTTCACGCAAAGGCCGCCCGCCATGCCACCACGCCCCCTGGTCTTCATCACCGGCGCGTCCAGCGGCATCGGCCAGGCGCTCGCGCTGCGCTACCACCGGGACGGCTACCGGCTGGCCCTGGTGGCACGGCGCACGGCGGACATCCAGGCCTGGGCGCAGGCCGGCGGGCTGGGCGCGGACGACTTCCGCATCTACGGGGCCGACGTCTCGCATCCGGACGACATCGTCGCGGCGGGCGCGGCCTGCATCGCGGAGCAGGGCGTGCCGGATGTGGTGATCGCCAACGCCGGCATCAGCGTGGGCATGGACACCGCGGAGCGGGGCGACCTCGACGTGATGGCGCAGACGTTCGCCACCAACAACCTGGGCATGGCGGCCACCTTCCATCCGTTCATCGCCGCCATGGTGCAGCGCGGCAGCGGCACGCTGGTGGGCATCGGCAGCGTGGCCGGCATCCGGGGCCTGCCGGGGCACGGTGCCTACTGCGCGAGCAAGGCGGCCACCATCAGCTACTGCGAGAGCCTGCGCGGCGAGCTGCGCGCCAGCGGCGTGCGCGTGGTGACGATCTGCCCGGGCTACATCGACACGCCGCTCACGCGGCAGAACCGCTATGCCATGCCCTTCCTCATGCAGCCCGGCGATTTCGCGGACAGGGCCCATGCGGCCATCGCGGCCGGGGCCAGCTACCGCGTGATCCCCTGGCAGATGGGCGTGGTGGCCAAGCTGCTGCGCGCCCTGCCCAACGCCTGGTTCGACCGCCTGCTGGCCGGGCGTCCGCGCAAGCATCGGCGCGGCGCTTCGGATGGCGGCGGCAACCCGTCCGGGCGCGGATGACGTAGCCAAAAGAAAAGGCCCCCGTTGGGAGCCTTTGCTGGGAACCCGGCAGATGTCGCTCTGCCGGTTCCGCGGTCGCCGTGCGGCCGATCAGTAGCCGCCGTTGCCGCCGCCACCGTTGCCGTAGCCGCCGCGGCCACCACCGCCGCCGCCATTGCGGGCGCCGGAGCCGTAGGGGCTGCGGAAGCCGCCGTCGCCGCGGCCGCCGTATCCACCGCCACCGCCGCCGTCACGGCCACCACCGTAGCCGCCGCCGTCGCCACGGCCACCGCCGTAACCACCACCGCCGCCGCCACCGTAGCCACCGCCACCGCTGCGGCCACCGCCGCCGTAGCCGCCGCCACCACCGCCGCCGCCGAAGCCGCCACCGCTGCGGGGCGGGCGTGCCTCCATCGGGCGGGCTTCGTTCACGACGATGCTGCGGCCACCCAGGGCCTGGCCGTTCATGCCTTCGATGGCGGCCTGCGCCTCCGCGTCACTGCCCATCTCGACGAAGCCGAAGCCCTTCGAGCGGCCGGTGTCGCGCTCCATCATCACCTTCGCGCTGGTCACGGCACCGAACTGGGAGAAAGCCTGCTCCAGATCGCTGTCGCGCACGGAGTACGGCAGGTTGCCGACGTACAGTTTGTTGCCCATCACGGGACTCCTCAAAAACACATGGAAAAAGCGATGGAGTCCCGAAAACGCAGCCGGACGGTCGCAAAGAGCCCCTGCGCGCGAAACTGACGGATCCCCGCAATGCAACGCGAAAAAATATTTTTCGCCGAAGCATTATGGGCCATAAACGGGGGGGTAGATCAAGCGTCCCCAAGCCGCTGTTTGTAGCTCGCATGAATAAAAAAAGGGTCCCGGAGGACCCTTTTTTGTATCTTTTGGCAACCGGGTGGCTGCCAGGGCATCAGTAGCCGCGGCCGCCGCCGTAGCCGCCGCCATTGCCGCCACCGAAGCCGCCGCCGCTGCGGCCACCGCCGTAGCCGCCGCCACCGTTGCCGCCGCCGAAGCCACCGCTGCGGGGGGGACGGGGTTCCATCGGGCGGGCTTCGTTCACGACCAGGTCGCGGCCGCCGAAGTTCTGGCCGTGGGCACCCTGGATGGCGGCTTGCGCCTCGGCATCGCTGCCCATCTCGACGAAGCCGAAGCCCTTCGAGCGGCCGGTGTCACGTTCCATCATGACCTTGGCGCTGGAGACGGAGCCGTACTGGCTGAACGTCTGGTGCAGGTCGTCGTCGCGGAAGGAATAGGGCAGGTTGCCCACGTAGAGTTTGTTGCCCATGAAGGACTCCTAAAAAAAACATGAAAACGCGATGGAGCCCGACGCAATCAGCAAACCTGTGACGATCTCAGAGACGCGAAACCGACAATCACCGCAACTGCATTCCTGCAAGCAGAAAAGCAGGACCATTATCAACCATGTGATCCGGATCGGCGCAAGGAAATTGGCGTGCCTGCAACGTTCGCTGTGGGTATTTACCCGCACTTTCCAGGGCGCGGGCCCGGCCGGGCGCACTACAATCGTGGCAGTCTCTGGGGAGTAGCCCGCCCGGCGCCGCGCGCGCACGGGGGCATGCGTCAACAAACTTGGGCCTGCGCGGCCCATGGCGCCTGCGGTTCCACCGAACTGGGCGAGACCATTGGCTGTGCACCGATCCATAGGCCGGAGTCGGGGCGCAGTCGATGCTGTCCGCTTTATCCGGCCGGATAAACCCCACCCCATGGAAGCCTTCCTCGTATCCACGTCCATCGTCGCGCTCGCGGAGATGGGCGACAAGACCCAACTCCTCTCCCTCGTCCTCGCGGCCCGCTTCCGCAAGCCCTGGCCGATCGTGCTCGGCATCCTCGCGGCCACCACCGCCAACCATGCGCTCGCCGGCGCCGTCGGTGCCTGGGTCACCACCGTCATCGGGCCGCAGATGCTGCGCTGGATCCTCGGCCTGTCGTTCATCGCGATGGCCGTGTGGATGCTGATCCCCGACAAGCTCGACGACGACGAGACCGGCGGCACCCCGCGCTTCGGCGTGTTCGGCACCACGCTGGTGGCGTTCTTCCTCGCCGAGATGGGCGACAAGACCCAGATCGCCACGGTGATGCTGGCCGCGCAGTACAGCGCGTACTTCTGGGTGGTGGCGGGCACCACGCTCGGCATGATGCTGGCCAACGCGCCCGTGGTCTGGCTGGGGGAGCGCATCACGCGGCGCGTGCCGATCCGCGCGGTGCACGTGGTGTCGGCCGTCATCTTCCTGGTGCTGGGGCTCGCCGCGCTGTTCGCGCCCGCTGCCGGTCCTTTGGCATAATTGCCGCACACGCGCCGATTTGCCACCGCTTGCGGGCGCTTTATAAATCCAGCTAAAGACCCGACCGTTGGTGCAGTGCGACGACCCGGCCTCGTTTTTAGCGATGCCGGGTTTTTTCATCCATGTCGTTCATCGCCACACCGCAATCCATGCACTTCGCGGAGCCGCTGCCCCTGCAGGGAGGCGCGTCGATCCGCGACTACACGCTCGCCTACGAAACCTACGGCACGCTGAACGCCGACCGCTCCAACGCGGTGCTGGTGTGCCATGCGCTCAACGCGTCGCACCACGTGGCCGGCGTCTACGAGGGGCAGGCCCGCAGCGAGGGCTGGTGGGACAACATGATCGGCCCGGGCAAGCCGGTGGACACCGACCGCTTCTTCGTGATCGGCATCAACAACCTGGGTTCGTGCTTCGGCTCCACCGGGCCGATGCACACGCACCCCGACACCGGCGAGGTGTACGGCGCCGACTTCCCCGTGGTGACGGTGGAGGACTGGGTGAACGCCCAGGCGCGGCTGCTGGACCGCCTGAGCGTGCAGCGGCTCGCCGCGGTGCTGGGCGGCAGCCTGGGCGGCATGCAGGCGCTGTCGTGGGCGCTGCAGTACCCCGACCGCATGCGCCATGCCGTGGTGGTGGCGAGCGCGCCCAACCTCACCGCCGAGAACATCGCGTTCAACGAGGTGGCGCGCCGCGCGATCGTCACCGACCCGGACTTCCACGGCGGGCACTTCTACCGGCACGGCACCATCCCGAAGCGCGGCCTGCGCATCGCCCGCATGATCGGCCACATCACCTACCTGTCGGACGACGTGATGAACGAGAAGTTCGGCCGGCAGCTCCGGAGCCGGGTGCTCGATCGCGCGGCCCCTGGCGCCGCGGCCCCCCTGGCGGACGGCGCCGCGCCGGTGCCGGGCGCGGCGTCCTACCTCTACAGCACGCAGGACATCGAGTTCCAGATCGAGAGCTACCTGCGCTACCAGGGCGACAAGTTCAGCGATTACTTCGACGCCAACACCTACCTGCTGATCACCCGGGCGCTGGACTATTTCGATCCGGCGCTCGCCTTCGGCGGCAATCTCACGCGGGCGCTGGCCCGCGCCTGCGCGAAGTTCCTGCTGGTGAGCTTCACCACCGACTGGCGCTTCTCGCCCGCGCGCAGCCGGGAGATCGTCAAGGCGCTGCTGGAGAACCGGCGGGACGTGAGCTATGCGGAGATCGACGCACCGCACGGCCACGACGCCTTCCTGCTCGACGATGCGCGCTACATGAACCTGATGCGTTCCTATTTCGACGGCATTGCCAGGGAGTCCGCCGCATGAGCGATCCATCCACCATGCACGCGATCGCGCGGCTCGTGCCCCACGGCGCGCGCGTGCTCGACCTGGGCTGCGGCGACGGCGCGCTGCTCGACATGCTGCAGCGCGAGCGCGGCTGCAGCGGCTACGGCGTGGAGATCGCCGACGACAACGTGCTCGCCTGCGTGCGCCGCGGCGTGAACGTGGTGCAGCTCAACCTCGACGAAGGCCTCGCGATGTTCGGCGACAACTCGTTCGACGTGGTGCTGCAGATCGACACGCTGCAGCACCTGCGCAACGCCGAGGTGATGCTGCGCGAGACGGCGCGCGTCGGGCGGGCGGGCATCGTCGCGTTCCCGAACTTCGCGCACTGGCCGAACCGGCTGTCGGTGCTGCGCGGGCGCATGCCCGTCACGCGCCGGCTGCCCTACCAGTGGTACGACACGCCGAACATCCGCGTCGGGACGTTCAAGGATTTCGAGGTGCTGGCGCACAAGAACCGCCTGCGCGTGCTCGACGCGTTCGGCCTGCAGCGCGGGCGGGAGGTGCGCTTCCTGCCGAACGCGCTGGCCGGCACGGCCGTGTTCCATTTCGAGCACGACTGACAACCGCGGCGCACTGCACGCCGGAATTCGCGCAGCGGGCCGACCCGGGCGGTGGCGCGCGGCGGCGCATTCGCTTATTCTGCGCGCCCGCACGACCGTTCTTTTTCCCGTTCCGCGCCATGCCGTCCCAGCCCCTGCTGCACCTGCCGACCCTGCTGGCGATGACCGTGGTGGGCTCGCTGGTGATGGCGGCCGGGCTCCTGCTGGTGGGTGCGCGCCGCAGGGGCGAAGGGCAGGGCCTGTGGGCCACGGCCCTGCTGATGCAGTCGCTGGCCTATGTGCTGCTCGCGCTGCGCGGCCGGATTCCCGACGTGCTCTCGATCGTGGTCGCCAACGGACTGCTGGCCGGGGTGTTCGCGAGCCTGCTCGCGGCCGTCTACCAGTTCCAGCGCCGGCCCCTGCCGTGGCGGCAGATCGCGCCCCCGGTGCTGGTGACGCTTGCCCTGTTCGTCGCCTTCCGGGATGACTACACGGCCCGGCTGGTGCTGGCGGGCGTGATCTACACGGGCCAGCTCGGCCTGGTGCTGTGGGCGCTGCGGCAGCACCCGTCGGAAGGCCGCGGGGCCCGCATGGTGGCAATCGGCATCTGGCTGCAGTGCGGCATGCTGGTGGTGCGTGCCGTGGCCGCGGCCACGGGGCACATGCCCACGGCCGGGCTGCTGGAGGAGAGCCTCTGGCAGCATGCGACCTTCCTCACCACGTTCGTCACCGTGCAGGCCTCGTCGTTCGGCTTCATCTTCATGGCGCGCGACCGGGCCGACGCCATCAACCAGCGCATGGCCGCGCGCGATCCGCTCACCGACGTGCCCAACCGCCGGGCGACCATCGCGGCGCTGGACCGCGACATTGGCCGCGCCGTGCGCTCGCGCGAGCCGTTCTCGCTCATGATGGTCGACATCGACCACTTCAAGCGCGTCAACGACGAGCTGGGGCATCTGGCGGGCGACGAGGTGCTGCGCGGCGTCGTGGACCTGATGGGCACGCGCGTCCGCGCACAGGACCTGATCGGCCGCTACGGCGGCGAGGAGTTCGTGGTGCTGCTGCCGGACACCCCTCTGGATGGCGCGCAGCGGCTCGCCGCCGACCTGTGCGCTGCGGTGGAGCGCACGACCTTCGACACCGCCGCGGGGCCCGTGCGGGTCACCCTGAGCATCGGGGTGTTCGGCGGCCGCCTCGACGCGGAAGACCACTGGGACGCGCTCATCGCGGCGGCCGACCGGGCCATGTACGACGCCAAGCACGGGGGACGCAACCGCGTCGTCGTCGCGGACATGCCCCTGGGCGCGGTGGCGCGCGGTGCCGGACCGCGCGACAATCCCGTGAACGGCTGACAGGGCCCTTGCGGCACGGCGCCGTGTCCCGCGGCGCCCCGCCGGCACGAAGCTGCCGCGTCCCACCCTGCGCCCCGCGCCATCCGCCAAGGAACGAACGACCATGAACGCCCCCCTCGCCCCGCACCTCCTTCAGCCGGCCGACGCGCTGGACCACGTCAGCCGCCAATGGGACGGCGACATCCTGCGCCAGCTCACCGACTACATCGCGATTCCCGCCAAGTCTCCCGGCTTCGCGCCCGACTGGGAACAGCTCGGCCTGCTCGACACCGTGCTGCGCAACGCCGCGGCGTGGGTGGAGGCCCAGAAGGTGCCCGGGCTGCGCCTGGAAGTGCTGCGCATGCCGGGCCGCACGCCGGTGCTGTTCTTCGAGGTCGAGGCCACGCGCACCGGCTCGCAGCAGACGGTGCTGATGTACGGCCACCTGGACAAACAGCCCGAATTCGACGGCTGGCGCCGCGACCTGGGCCCCTGGACGCCCAAGTACGAGGACGGCAAGCTCTACGGCCGCGGCGGCGCGGACGACGGCTACGCGGTGTATGCCAGCATCGCCGCGGTGCAGGAGATCAAGCGCCAGGGCGTGCCGCACCCGCGCATCGTGGGCCTGATCGAGACCTGCGAGGAAAGCGGCTCGCGCGATCTGCTGCCCTACATCGACCTGCTGCGCCCGCGCCTGGGCGACGTCACGCTCGTGATCTGCCTGGATTCCGGCGCGGGCAACTACGACCAGCTCTGGCTCACCACCAGCCTGCGCGGCATGGTGAGCGGCACGCTCAAGGTGCAGATCCTGACCGAGGGCGTGCATTCGGGCGATGCCTCCGGCCTGGTGCCGTCGTCCTTCCGCATCATGCGGCAGGTGCTCGACCGGCTGGAGGACAGCGCCACCGGCCGCCTGCTGCCCGCGAGCTTCCACTGCGAGGTGCCGCCCGACCGCCTCGCGCAGGCGCGCGCCACGGCCGCGATCCTGGGCGACGAGGTGACGAAGCGCTTCCCCTGGGCGCACTACGACTGCGGCGGCTCGACCAGCTTCGCGCTGCCCACCACCACCGACCCGGTGCAGGCGCTGATCAACCGCACCTGGACGCCCACGCTCAGCGTGACGGGCGCCGAAGGCCTGCCGGCGCTGCAGGATGCCGGCAACGTGCTGCGGCCCTACACCGCCTTCAAGCTCAGCCTGCGCCTGCCGCCCGTGGTGGACGCGGCCGAGAGCGTGCAGACGCTCAAGGCCCTGCTGGAGGACAACGCGCCCTACCAGGCCCGCGTGACCTTCGAACCCGGCGGCGCCGCCAGCGGCTGGAACGCACCGGCCATCACGCCCTGGTTCGAGAAGGCGCTGAACGCCGCGAGCCAGGCGCATTTCGGCGCGCCCTGCGGCTACATCGGCCAGGGCGGCACGATTCCGCTCATGAACATGCTGAGCCAGGGCTTCCCCACGGCGCAGATGATGGTCTGCGGCGTGCTGGGCCCCAAGAGCAACGCGCACGGCCCGAACGAGTTCCTGCACGTGCCCTACGCCAAGAAGCTCACGGCTGCGGTGGCGCAGGTGGTGGCCAGCCTCCCGGAGCCGGGCGCGGAAGGCTGAGCGTCAGGGCGCACGCCGGTCCGGCACGATCCATACCGCCACGCCCGCGCGCCGGCACTGTCCGAGGATGCGGTCGGCCCAGGCCCGGGTGACGAGGAAACTGCTGCCGAAGCGCTCGGCATCGGTGTCCACGACCCCGTCCTTCAGGTCCGCCGACCGGCTCCAGGCCAGCGCCTGTCCCGCGAAGACGGGGTTCTCGTCCCGGTCGCCGGGGCGCGGCGGCCACGGCAGGGTGTAGAGGCGCCCTCCCGTGGCCCACACCATGTGCAGGGCCTGCCGCGGCTGCGGCGTGGTCGGGTCGGCCGGCATGCGCTCGACCACGAAACAGAAGCGCTGCGTGCCCTGGGGCCGGCCCAGGGTGGCGAGGAAGGCCTGCAGCACGCCGACGCCGGGCACGTGCCGCCGGTCGGGGGTGGAGAAGGCCGGGTCCGCGAGGGTGGTGGCCGGCCCCGCGCCCGACGTGCCCGCCGGAGCAGGCAGGGCGCCCCCGGCCAGGCAGGCGGCGAGCACCGCCGCGTGCCGGCGGGCGCTCCACGCTCCGGGCAGTCTCATGCTGCGGCCTGCCGGCGGCGCTGCCGCAGCGCCAGCCACGCGAGCCCCGCGCCGGTGAGCGCGATCGGCACGAGGGAGCCGTAGTTGAGCAGCGTCCAGCCCTGGGTGGTGACGAGTGCGCCGGAGGCGAACGAAGTCAGCGCCATGGTGGCGAATACGCCGAAGTTGATCGCGGCCTGGGCGCGGTCCTTCTCCTCGGGACGGTAGGCGCGCAGCGCCAGGGCGGTGCTGCCGGTGAAGAGGAAGTTCCAGCCCACGCCCAGCAGGAACAGCGCGGCCGTGAAGTGCTGCACGTCCACCCCGCGCAGCGCGATCGCCACGCAGCCGGCGTTGAGCGCCACGCCGGCGCCCATCACGCGCAGCACCCCGAAGCGCCGGATCAGGCTGCCGGTGAAGAAGCCCGGCGCGAACATGCCGATCACGTGCCACTCGAGCACGAATGCCGCGTCGCCGAAGGCATGCCCGCAGACCTGCATGGCGAGCGGCGTGGCCGCCATGAGCAGGTTCATCACGCCGTAGCCCAGCGCGGCGGCCAGCATGGCGATGGCGAACGCGGGCTCGCGCAGCAGCTGCGCGACCGAGCGGCCCGTGCTGCCGTCCGCACCGGCCGCGCGCGCCGCCACGGGCGGAAAGCGCAGCGCGGCCATGCAGGCCATGGACACCAGCGCCACGCCAACCAGCGCCAGGTACGCGCCCGCGAACGGCACGCCGAGCAGGTCGCGGGTGTGGTTCGCGAGGTTCGGGCCGGCCACGGCGCCCAGCAGGCCGCCAGCCATGACCAGCGAGACGGCCGTGTCGCGCTGGGAGGCCGGAACGATCTCCGCGGCCGCGAACCGGTAGAGCTGGCCGTTGGCGCTGTAGTAGCCGGCGATCACCGTGGCCGTGCACAGCAGCCAGAACGCATGTGTCCATACGGCCAGCGCGCACAGCAGCGCCGAGCCGGCGGCCACGGCCAGGCCGATCTGGAACGAGGTTTGCCGTCCCCAGCGCCGCTGGGCCCGCGCCACCAGGCCGGTGGACAGCGCGCCGCCCACCACGTAGCCCATCACCGGCAGGGTCGCCATCCAGCCGCGCGGCGCGAGCTGCAGGCCCACCAGGCCGTTGATGGCGATGAAGACGACGTTGTTGGTGAGGAAAAGGCCCTGGCAGAGGGCGAGCAGGCCGAGCGAGCGGCGGTGGTCGGAGAGCGTCATGCGCCGATCCTGCCCGATGCCACGGTGTCAGAGTCCAGCGGAGGCTCCGACACAGTGCGGTCGCGTCCACCGGCCTTGGCCGCGTAGAGCGCGCGGTCGGCGCGTTCCAGGGTGGCTTCGACGCGTTCTCCGGGCACGTGCAGGGCGAAGCCGATGGAGATGGTGATGCGCAGGGGCGCCGGCGCGGCATCCCGGCAGGCCGGCGCACCGGACGGCTCCGCCGGGTGCGCAACATGCAGCTGCGCCACGGTCTGCCGCAGCCGCTCCAGCAGGGTCCGGGCCGCATCGGGCGGCGTGTTGCAGAGCATGACGACGAACTCTTCTCCGCCCCATCGGGAGATGACGTCGCCGTTGCGCAGGCATTGGCGCACCGCATCGGCGAACGCCTGGAGCACGCGGTCGCCGGCCGCGTGGCCGTGGGTGTCGTTGACCGCCTTGAAATGGTCCAGGTCGAGCAGCGCGAGCACCAGCGGCAATCCCGAACGCATCGCGCGCCGCTGCTCCAGGCGCATCAACTCCAGCATGTGGCGGCGGTTGAGCAGCCCGGTCAGCTCGTCGTGCGTGGCCAGCTCGCGGATGTGCTCGAGCGCGCGGGCCAGCTCGTGCTTCTGCCGGCGCAGTTCCTCGCGCGTGGCCTGCAGCCGCGTGGTGAGGAAGGTGCTGCCCATGAGCACCACGGCGGTCATGATCCCGTAGGCCACGGACAGCCCTGTGGAATGACCGAAGTCTCCCTGCCATTCCACGGCCGCCGTCGCGAGCCCGAACGCGGCCATGGCGTAGAGCATCACGCCGAACATCTGGCGCGTGGACAGGCCGAACATGCCGAACATCAGGATCACGGCCAGGATCGGCAGGGCGATGCCGCGTGCCTGCCCGCCGATGGCGTAGGCCGCGGCGTCGCATGCGATCGCGTAGACGATCTGCGGCAGCGTGAGCGACGGGTCGGCCCAGCGCTGCGACACGCCGCTGCGAATGAGCGCATACACCACCACCAGCCCGATGCCCGACAGGACGGTCCAGACCCGCACCGGCCCCGGCGCCGTCAGCCCTGCGGCCACCGCGATGTGCATCGCCGCCATGCAGCAGACCATCAGCAGCGCGGCGAGGCCCGCCATGGAGAGCCGCTGGCGCTGGCGCGGCTCGACAGTCAGCAGCAGGTCGAGCAGCCGCGACCCTGCGGTGGGTCTGGAGGGCATGGACCTGGCTGGCCGCTCTGACACCTTAACTCTCCTCCGGGAACGCGGGACTGCGCCGCCGAAGGGTTGTACCCCAGGCCGCCCCTCCGGAACAATGCCTGCGCCGCAGGTCGCGGGGAAACCCTACAAAGCCGCCCTCAGGCCGGCACCGGCTCCAGCTGCGGCACGCCGCGCCGCTTGGCCACGGCGATGGGCGGCGCCCAGCGCGAGCCCTGGGGCTTCTTGCTGGTCACGAGCGTGATCTCGGCCGGCTCGAACACTTCCAGGTTGTGGGTGATGGGCGTGGTCAGCACGTACTGCGCCTGGGTGGAGCGCAGGAAGTGGCCCACGAGCTGGATGTTGCGCACGTCCAGGTGGGCGAAGGGCTCGTCGATGAACACGAAGCCGCCGGAGCCGCTTTCCTCGTCCTTGAGCAGGCCCACGAGCAGGATCAGCGACTTGATGACCTGCTGGCCGCCGGAGGCTTCGCCGTCGTTCAGGCCGATGCTGCCCTTGCCGTCGAACGCGAAATGCACCTTCAGGCCCGCCTGGGCGAGCACGGTGTCGTCGTTCTCCAGGAGCGGCAGGTCGGCCGCCACCTCCACGCCCGCCAGCGCGCCCAGCTCCTGGATGTTCTTGCGGTAGCGGCGCACGGTGCTGCGCAGCACCTCGATGTAGCTCTCGCGCGCGTTCATCACCGCGGTGCCGGCCTGGGCGTTCTTCACCTGGTGGTCCGACAGGCTCAGGGCCTGTTCGCGCACGGTGGCCTCCATGCGGCGGAAGCGCTCCTCCACGGTGGCGTCCTGCTCCCAGGTGCCGTGCTCCAGTTCCTGCTCGACGGCGGCCAGGCGCAGCTTCGCCTGGGTGTCGTTCACGTAGTCCTTCTCGAGCGCGCGCAGCGTCTCGGGCGCCGTCCAGCGGGCCGGGAACTGCCGGCGCTGCGCCTGGCTGCGCCGGGCGTGCTCCAGGTGGCCGCGGCGGCGGGCCGTCCATTCCTGCGCGGCGCGGTCGGTGTCGCCGCGCGAGCGGCGCAGCTGCTGCTCCAGCCGCTGGTGCTCGTCGGTGAAGGCGCGGTGGCGGTCGTGGGCGCGCGTGGCCTCGGTGTCCAGCCGCTGCCAGCGCTGGGCCGCGGCGATGCGCGCCTGCTTGGCGGCCGGCAGTTCTTCGCGGGCCTGGGCGAATTCGTCGCTGCGGCGCGCGAGCTCTTCCGCGGCGCTGTGGCCTTCGAGCGCGCGGCGCGTGTCGGTGGCCTGGCGCTTGAGCGCCATCAGGCGGTCGAGCACGGGCGCGAGCTGCGCGTCGATCTGCGCGAGGTCGCGCTCCGCGGCGGCGCGGCGCGCATGCACGGCGGCGGCGCCGAACTGGTGGTCGCGCGGCTCGACCCACATGGAGCGCGCGCCGCGGCCGTCGTGCATGTAGGCCTGCGGCGTGATCCAGGTGCCGCCCAGGCGCTTGCCCTCGCGCGGATCGGCGACGCAGCGCAGCTGCTGCAGCTGCTGTACCAGCCAGCGCGGCACGGGCGCGGTGAAGCGCACGTGGGCGAGCAGCGTACCGGGCTCGCCACGCAGTGGCTTCTCACCGGGGCCGACGAGGTAGTGGCGGTAGCGCTCGCGCTCGCCGATGTCGTAGGCCTCGGCCAGGTCGCTTTCCTTGTCGAGCAGCACCACCCAGCGGTGGCCGCGCAGCACGCCTTCGATGGCGGCGCGCCAGGCCTCGTCCGCCACCTCGATCACCTCGGCCACGAACTGGTGGCCGATGCCCTGGGCCACGAGCCGCTTGCGGAACTGCTGAACTTCGGGCGGCAGCGGGGGCAGGCTCTGGCCTTCGAGACCCTTGAGCGCTTCCTGCGCGATGCGGCGGCGCTGCTGCAGCGCGGAGCGCTCGTCCTGCGCCGCGGATTCCTGCTCCTGGAGCTGCCGCAGGTGGGCCTGCAGTTCGTCGGCGTTGCTGCCCTTGTCCACCAGCGCGAGCAGCTCGGCCTCGCGTTTCGCCAGTTGCTCCAGCGGGGCCTCGTGGCGCGTGGCGGCGTCGAGCGCGGAGCGCGCTTCGTCGCGCTCGGTGCGCAGGCGCTCGGCATCGGCCTGCGAGCGGGCGCTCTCGTCCAGCAGCGTGAGCAGGCGCTTGTTCTGCGCGGCCTGCTCGGCCAGCGCGGCGCGGTGCTGGGTCTTCTGGCGGCGCAGCTCGCGCGCCTGCTTCGCCAGGCCCTCGCGTTCGCCGTGCCAGCCGAGCACCGGCAGCACTTCGGTCGCCAGGCGCTCGCGTTCGGCGAGCTTGAGCTGCCAGGTCTTGTAGTTGGCCACGCGGTTCTGCAGCTCGGCGAGCTGGGCGCGGCTGTGGTCGAGTTCGCGCTCGGCCTGCACCATCTCGCGCGAGAGCTGCTGCTGGTGCTCGCGCGCCTGGTCGTAGGCGTCGAGCACCTGCTGGTCGCCGAACACGTCGAACACGAGGCGCAGCAGCTCGCGCGGGCTGAATTCGCACAGCCGGTCGGTCTGGCCCTGCTCGAGCGACAGCACGCGCGCGATGGCGGGCGACAGGCCGGCGGCGCCGAGCACGCGGCCCCAGGCCTCCACGCCCATGAAGCCGAGGTCCTTCTCGGGCGTTTCGCGCAACTGCTCGATGGAGACGTCGCCGTCGAGCAGGCAGTAGCGGCGCTGCCAGTCGCCGCCGTTCTTGTCGATGCGGCAGGCGAGCGTGACCTGGTCGGCGTACAGCAGCCGGCGCGCGAACGGCCGGCTGGAGGTCTGGCGGCCCTGCGGGCGGTTGTCCACCACCGCGCGCAGCCAGGCGGTCTGCGCCCCGGCATGGCGCGCGTAGGTGCGGTAGTCGCGCGGGGCCGAGCAGCGCAGGCCCAGCAGCGTGCGCATGGCGTCCAGCAGCGTGGTCTTGCCCGAGCCGTTGGGGCCGGCGATGGTGATGATGGAGGCGTCCAGCGGCAGCGCGACGCGCTGGCAGTAGTCCCAGTGGACGAGTTCGAGGGATTGCAGATGGAACATGGTCGGGTGGAGCGGCCCGGTCAGGCCGTGGGGGTCTCGGACCCGGAGGAAGAGGGAATGGCGGCTGCGGCTGCGGCGTCCGGTGCCGGCGGCGCGGCGGCGCGCTCGCGGGCCAGCACGTCGGCCAGCGCGCCGTCGAGGATGCGGGGGGCCAGCACGTCGTAGTCGAGCAGCACGTCCAGCAGCGGTCCTTCGCCGATCTCGTCCTGGCGGCGCGTGATGAAGCCGTGGCGCTCCAGCAGCTTCAGGTTGGCGTCCAGCCGCAGCTTCTTGCCGAGCTGGTTGCCGTAGTCCTCCAGCAGCGTCTTGTACGACAGCATCGGGCTCACGAGCCGCGCGGAGGGCAGCGGCTTGGCGCCCGGGAAGAAGTCGTTCTGGCCGTCGCCCTCCGCCTCGGTGCGGCTGGTCTGGCGCTCGCGCTTCGGCAGCACGATGAGCGCCCAGAGCACCACCAGCAGGGCCTGGGCATCGCGCGGCAGATCCAGGTTGTTGTTGGCGTCGAGCGCGCCTTCGCCCAGCACCGCGTTCTGCGCGGGGGGCAGCAGCGCGAGGCTGACGTGGTCGGCATAGATGCTGTCCACGAAGCGCAGGCCGGATTGCGCCAGGCGCTGTTCGACCTGGGCGAAGAGTTCGGCATCCACCAGCGCGCGCTTGACCCGCGGGTGGCTGCGCGGCAGCCAGCGGCGCGTGAGGAGTTCTGCGATCAGCAGGGCGGCGTCGTCCATGGGCAGCGGTCCATCCGAAAAGGCAAATGCAGGGAATCGAAAACGAAACGAAAAGAGGCGAGAGGAAGCGGCGTGCTCCGGGGCGTCAGCCGGCGGCATCCCGGGAGGTGTCCGGCGGCGCATCCGCCGGCACCAGCCGGCCCCGGCTCACCAGTTCCACCTGCGCATGGTCCAGCGGCTGGATGGCCGCTTCCCACTCCACCCGCCAGGGCTGGCGCGCGAGCGCGCCGGTGGCGCCCGGCAGCACGCCCGCCTGCGGGTCGCCCAGCAGCGGCAGCAGCTGGGCCTTGTAGGCCACCTGGGCGTAGCGGGCGGAACTGGGGTCGGCACCCAGCAGCGCCGCGGCCACGTCGCGGGGGAAATCGGCCCCATCGGCGGTGGCAGGCTCGAGCGACCAGGCCGACAGCAGATCGGCGAGGTCGCCCAGTTCGCGCGGCAGGGCCACGGCGGCGAGCGTGCCGGCCGGGGCCTCCTGCGCGCCCGGCAGGTCTTCCGCCGGGCCCTGGGTCGGGCGGTCGCGCTCGAATTCCGCCTCGGTCACGTCCAGCAGCTCGTGCGGGGCGAGCGCGCACAGGCCCACCGGCATGGCGAGCGCGGTGTCGAGCAGCGCCGCGGGCTGGCGCAGCGTCTGCAGCCAGCGCTTCACGTCGGTGCTGGTGATGCCGGTGGTGCCGAGCGTCACGCGCTGGCGGTCCACCTGCTGGAGCGCGCGGTTGAACTGGCTGGCCATGGCGAGCAGGCGGGACTGCGCCTGGCCGAGGGCGCGCGCCGCGCGCTCCATCGCGATATGGCCGTGCGCGTGGCCGATGATGGCCGTGATCGCGTCCGAGGCGCGGTCGATGAGCTGGGCCGCGCGGTCGTAGCGCAGGCGCGCCGCGCGCAGCCGGAATTCCGAGCCGCTCGCGATCGCGTCGGCGAACTCGCCGTGCAGCCGCGTGAGCTGCGCCTGCAGCATCTGCAGCTGGCCGGGATCGAGCGCGCCGAGCTGGTTCGCGCCCACCACCTGCCCGAGCAGGGCGGCCAGCTCGCCGCCTTCGGCATCCTGCGCGGCCGCGTCGCCGCTCGCCAGGGGTGCCAGCAGGCCGGCCACGCGCTGCGCGAGCGGCGGCAGCGCGTAGGAGCGCAGGCTGTCGTCCCAGGCCAGCAGCCCGACGTCGCGGAAGCGCTTGAGCACCGTGTCCAGCGCCTCCGGGCGCAGGGCATGGAAGAGTTCGTCGATGCGCTCGCGCGGCAGCTGCGCCTCGCCCTGGCGCGCCAGCTGCAGGAACACCCACAGGCGCAACTGCACCAGCGCCGCGGGGCCGTGGAAGAGGCCGCTCAGCGCCTGCGAGAGTTCCTGCTCGCGCGCGATGCGCCAGAGCAGGGGGTCGTCGGTGGCAGCATCGGTGTCGCGGAAGAAGTCGAACAGTGCGCCGGCCGATTCGTCCGGGCTGCCCGGTGCGGCCGGGTGGGCATCCGCCAGTTCGGCCCAGGGCATGGACATGTCGGTGGGAGAAGGCAGCGGCCAGGCGGCGGCGTCGGTGCGGGCGGCGGTCATGCGCAGGCCAGCAGCGACAGCGCCGCGACGGAGGCCGTCTCGGCCCGCAGCACGCGCGCGCCCAGCCCGGCAGGCAGGAAGCCCTGGCCCAGCGCCAGGTCTTCCTCGTGGGGCGCAAGGCCGCCTTCGGGGCCGTGCAGTACCTGCACCGTGCCGGCGTGGCCGGCGGCCTCGCACAGCGGGCGGCTGCCCTCGCGCAGCGACAGCACGAGGCGGGTGGCGCCGGGCTCGGCCGGCAGGCGCAGCCAGTCCGCCAGCGCGATGGGGGCGCCGACCTCGGGCACACGGTTGCGCCCGCACTGCTCGCAGGCTGCCACGGCGATCGCCTGCCAGTGCGCCTGGCGCTTCACGGCCCGCTCACCCGAGAGCTTCAGCACGCTGCGCGCCGCCGCCACGGGCTGGATGCGGGCCACGCCGAGCTCGGTCGCCTTCTCGACGAGCCAGTCCATGCGCTCGTTGGCCGGCATGCCCACGATGAGGTGCACGGCCCGCGGCGCCTCGCGCTCCACGGGATCGTGCGCGCCCACCTGCACTTCGACATCCGAGCGGCCCATGCGCGCCACGGTGGCCGCGTATTCGCCGCCGCGGCCGTCGAACAGCACGATCGCGTCGCCGGGCTGCAGCCGCAGCACCTGGACATGGCGCGCCGCCGTGGGCGGCAGGGCCAGCGCGGCACCGCTGGCGAGCGGCTCGGGGCAATGGAAACGGGGAATGTTCACGCTGGCGTCGTCGGGTTGCTCAAAAAAAGGGGCAGGGGGTTCGGGTTCAGACGCGGCCGAAGGCGTACCCCGTCGGCGCCTCGGTGCCTTCGATCGCGTCGATCAGCCGCAGCAGCGGCACGAGCTCGCGGTAGCGGCCGGCCGTGGCGCGGATGTAGGCGATGAACCGGGGCGTATCGGCGAGGTAGCGGGGCTTGCCGTCGCGCAGCGTGAGCCGCGCGAAGATGCCGGCCACCTTCAGGTGGCGCTGCAGTCCCATCCATTCGACCGCGCGGTAGAACGATCCGAAGTCGTCGCCCCAGCCGGAAGCGCTGCCGGCGCCGAGAATGCCCGCACGCCGGGCCTTTTCCCAGTAACGCACGGTAATGTCGATGACGAAATCCTCATCCCAGCTGATGAAGGCATCGCGCAGCAGGCTCGCGATGTCGTAGGTGACGGGGCCCTGCACCGCGTCCTGGAAGTCGAGCACGCCCAGCGGCGCGCCGGCCTCGCGCGGCACCATCAGGTTGCGCATCATGAAGTCGCGGTGCACGTACACGGTGGGGGCAGCGAGGTTGTCCGCCACGATGGCGTCGAAGGCGCGGGACAGCGTGGCCTGCTGGGTGTCCGTGAGCGCCACGCCGCGGTGCCGCGCCAGGTACCAGTCCGGGAACAGCGCCAGTTCGCGGCGCAGCAATGCCCCGTCGTAGGGCGGCAGCGTGTCCGGCCGCGAGGCCTGCTGCCACTGCAGCAGCACGTCGACGGCCTGCAAATACCAGGCGTGCGCGTCGGCCGGGCGCGCCGGGTCCAGGCGTTCGATGACGGTCTGGCTGCCGAGGTCGGACAGCAGCATGAAGCCGTTCGTCTCGTCCCAGGCGAGGATGTCCGGCACGTTCAGGCCCGCCTCGGCCATCAGCCGCCCGACGTGCACGAAGGGCCGGCAGTCCTCCTTGTCCGGCGGTGCGTCCATGACGATGCGGCTGGCACCGTCCGTGCCGTCGATGCGCAGATACCGGCGGAAGCTCGCGTCGGCGGAGGCCGGGCGCAGGCTGGCGGGCAGCAGGCCGTGCGCCGAGGCCAGGGGCGCGAGCCAGGCATCGAAGGCGGCATGGCGCGCGGCGTCGGGCCATGCAACGGGCGGAACTCCGGCATCGGTGGCCGGGGAGGTGGGGCAAGGGTGGCTCATGGATAATCCGATTTTACAAACCCGGCCCCTCCGGTCCGGGTGGCCTGCTGCGCCCGCCCCCTTCGCTCCGCAGGGCTGCGCCGCCGACCCGGTTGAATCCATGGACCTTCCTTCCTTGCCCGATCCTCTCCGACCGACGCATTCCCTCCCGCGTGCCCGCCGCAGCCGCCCCGCCGAGCCGCCCCGGTTCGAGCGCCGGCTGCTCGCGCGCTTGGCCGCCTGGATGGTCTGCGGACTGCCGCTGGCGGCCTTCGCGCAGGCCGAGTCCGATCCTGCCGCGGCCCCCGGCACTCCCGCATCCGCATCCGCCGCGGCCACCTCCCCCGTCGACGCGGCACCCGCCCTGCGCGCCAGCCCGCTGCTGCAGGACCGCATTCCCGAGGCGGTGCGCCCGCAACTGCCGATCTTCGTGCGCGGCGACCGGGTCTCCGGCCAGCCCGACATCAACGCCACCGTGGAAGGCAATGCCGAACTGCGGCGCGGCGACACCATCATCCACGCCGACCGGCTCGACTACGAGGTGCCCGAAGACCTCGCCAAGGCGCGCGGCAACGTGCGCATCAACCGCGCGGGCAATGTGTACGAGGGCTCGCAGCTGGAGCTGCGGGTGGATGCGTTCTCGGGCTACTTCGACGACGCCAGCTACCGCTTCCTCGCGAACGGCGCCTATGGCGACGCGAGCCGCGTGGATTTCATCGACCGCGACCGCGCCGTCGTCCGCGACGCCACCTACACCACCTGCCAGAGGAACGACGAATCTACCTGGCGCCCGGCCTGGATCGTGCGCGCCAAGACGATCCGGCTCGACACCGCCGAAGAGGTGGGCACGGCCGAGGGCGGCGTGCTCGAATTCCTGGGCGTGCCCGTGCTGCCGGTGCCCGGCAGCTTCACGTTCCCGCTGTCGGACAAGCGCAAGTCCGGCCTGCTGCCCCCCACCATGGGCATCGACAGCGTGAGCGGCGCCGTCTATTCGCAGCCCTATTACTGGAACATCGCGCCCAACCGCGACGCCACCATCACCCCCACGGTGATGGCCAAGCGCGGCGTGAGCCTGGGCGGCGAGTTCCGCTACCTGGAGCCCACCTACAGCGGCGAGCTGCGCGGCGAGTACATGCCGTCCGACCGGCTGCGCGACCGCGACCGCTGGGGCCTGGGCCTCAAGCACCGGGGAACGATCGACACCGGCATCGGCGGCATCGGCCTGAACGTCGACGTGAACCGCGTGAGCGACGACAACTACTGGCGCGACTTCTCCACCCGCACCAACGGCGGCATCAACCAGCTCACGCAGCGCCTGCTGCCGGCGGATGCCTCGCTGTCCTGGGGACGCAACGACATGTCGCTGAGCCTGCGCACCCTGCGCTGGCAGACCCTGCAGGACGTGAACGCGCCGATCGTGCCGCCCTACGACCGCATGCCGCAGATCCACTGGGGCTACACGCCCTCGCAGCTGCCCGGCGGCTTCGACGGCAGCGTCGAGGCGGACTACACCAACTTCCATGCAGACCGCGCGCTGACGGGCCAGCCCAATGCCCGCCGCACCTACGCCATGGCGCAGTTCAGCCGGCCGTTCCTGGCGCCGGCCGGCTTCCTGACGCCGCGCGTGCAGTTCCACGCCACGCAATACGACTTCGACAGCAGCCTGGTCTCCACCGGACGCAACACCGCCTCGCGCGTGCTGCCCACCTTCAGCCTGGACAGCGGCCTGGTGTTCGAGCGCGACGCGCGGTACTTCGGCCGCAACTTCGTGCAGACCCTGGAGCCGCGCGCCTTCTACACCTACACGCCCTACCGCGATCAGAGCATGATCCCGGTGTACGACACGGCGGCGAACGACTTCAACTTCGCCACCATCTACACCGAGAACGGCTACAGCGGCAACGACCGCATCGCCGACAACAACCTGCTCACCCTGGGCGTGACCACGCGCCTGCTCGACCCCGACACCGGCGGCGAGGCGGCGCGCTTCGGCATCGCCCAGCGCGTGCGGTTCAGCGACCAGAAGGTGGTGATGCCGGGCGAATCGCCCGTGAGCGAGCGCCTCTCCGACGTGCTGCTGGGCGCCGGCATCAACTGGACGCGCCAGTGGGGCTTCGACTCCACCGTGCAGTACAACCCCAAGACGGAGCGCTCGATCCGCACCACGATCGGGGCGCGCTACAACCCGAGCGACTACCGCACCGTGAGCGCCGCGTACCGGCTGCAGCGCGGCACCAGCGAGCAGATCGACGTGGGCTGGCAATGGCCCATCAACGACCTCTGGGGCGACAAGGGCCGCGACCTCGGCCCGGGCCGCGGCCAGGGCGGCGGGCGCTGGTATTCGGTGGGCCGCCTCAACTACAGCCTGCAGGACCGCAAGCTCGTGGACACCGTGATCGGCTTTGAATACGACAGCTGCTGCTGGATCGGCCGCGTGGTGCTCGAACGCCTGCAGAGCAGCGTGACCACGGCCACGACGCGGCTGCTGTTCCAGATCGAATTCGTGGGCTTCTCGCGGCTGTCGCTGGGTTCCGACCCGATCCAGACCCTCAAGCAGAACATCCCGCGCTACCAGTACCTGCGCGAGCAGGTGACCCCGCCCAGCCGGTTCACGAACTACGACTGACGCAATGCAACGGAACGCGCCGACCGATCCGCCGCTCCAACCGACCCGATTCCGACGATTTCCCATGAACCATCGAGCACTCCTCCTGGGCCTGGCGGGCATTGCCTCCGCCATCGTTTCCTTCGCGCCGGCCGGCGCCGGCGCGCAGGGGCTGCGCTCGCCGGGCGGCGGCGGGCTGTCGGCCCCGGTCTCCGGGCCCTCGCTGCGCGCCGCGCCGCGGATCACGCTGCCCGACCCGGGGCCGTCGGCGGGTGGAGCCTCCGCCGCGCGGCAGGCCGACTTCATCGTCGCCGTGGTGAACACCGAGCCGATCACCAACAACGAGGTGCAGGGCCGCCTCGCACGCGTGGAGCACCAGCTGGCGACGCAGGGCGGCGAGCGGCCCCCGCGGCAGGTGCTGGCGCGCGAGGTGCTGGAGCGGCTCATCAACGAGAAGATCCAGGTGCAGATGGCGGATGAGTACGGCATCAAGGTCGACGACTACGCCGTCTCGCAGGCCGAGCAGTCGGTGGCGCGCCAGAACAACGTGACCATCGAGGAAATGCACCGCCGGCTGGCGGCGGACGGCATCAGCCCCGAGCGCTTCCGCGTCGAGCTGCGCAACCAGCTGCTGATCCAGCGGCTGCGCGAGCGCGACGTCGAATCGCGCGTGCGCGTGAGCGACATCGAGGTCGACCAGTACATGCGCGAGCAGCAGCAGTCCGGCGTCACCGACCCGTCCAAGTACGAACTGAACCTCGGCCACATCCTGGTCACCGTGCCGGAGAACGCCACGCCCGAGGTGGTCGAGCAGCGCCGCCAGCGTGCCCAGCAGGCGGCCGACCGCGTGCGGGCCGGCGAGGACTTCGCCAAGGTGGCGCGTGAGTTCTCCGACGCCTCCGAGGCTTCCGCCGGCGGCGAGCTGGGCCTGCGCGTGGCCGACCGCTACCCGGACCTCTTCCTGCGCGCCACGCAGCAGCTGCCGGTGGGCGGCATCGCCGGCCCGGTGCGCTCGCCCGCGGGCTTCCACGTGCTGCGGGTGATCGAGCGCTCGCGCGTGGGCATTCCTTCCTCGGCCCTGCAGACCCACGTGCGCCACATCCTGCTGCGCACCAGCCCGCAGCTGACCGAATCCGCCGCCGCCGAACGCCTCGCCGAATACCGCCGCCGCATCCTGTCCGGCCAGGCCGACTTCGCCACGCTCGCGCGCGAACACTCCCAGGACGGCAGCGCCAAGCAGGGCGGCGACCTGGGCTGGGCGGGCCCGGGCCGCTACGTGCCCGAGTTCGAGCAGGCCGTCGACGCGCTCAAGCCCGAGGAGATCAGCCAGCCCGTGGTGTCGCGCTTCGGCGTGCACCTGATCCAGCTGCTGGAGCGCCGCGAGGCCAAGCTCACGCAGCGCGAGCAGCGCGACGCGGTGCGCGACACCGTGCGCGAGAAGAAGCTCGAGGAAGCGTTCACCAACTGGGCCCAGGAGGCCCGTGCCCGCGCGTACGTGGAATACCGCGAACCGCCCCAATGAAGCACATCCCGCGCAAGCGCTTCGGCCAGCACTTCCTGTCCGACCAGGCCATCATCGATGCCATCGTGCGCGCGATCGCGCCCGTGCCGGGCGAGCCGATGGTGGAGATCGGCCCCGGCCTCGCCGCGCTCACGCAGCCGCTCGTCGAGCGCCTGGGGCGCCTCACCGTGGTGGAGCTGGACCGCGACCTCGCGCAGCGGCTGCGCGCGCACGGCCAGCTCGACGTGATCGAATCCGACGTGCTGAAGGTGGATTTCACCGCGGTCGCCGCACGCCTGGGCGTGCCGAAAGTGCGCGTGGTGGGGAACCTGCCCTACAACATCTCCACGCCCATCCTCTTCCACCTGCTGGAGCACGTGCAGGCGATCGAGGACCAGCACTTCATGCTGCAGAAGGAAGTCATCGACCGCATGGTGGCGGCACCCGCCACCGCGGCCTACGGGCGTCTTTCGGTCATGCTGCAGTGGCGCTACGCGATGGAGGACGTGCTGTTCGTGCCCCCCGAGAGCTTCGACCCGCCCCCGCGCGTGGACAGCGCCGTGGTGCGCATGGTGCCCCGCGCCGAGCCTGCCTCCGTGCAGCCCGCGCTGCTGGAAGAACTCGTGCAGGTGGCCTTCAGCCAGCGCCGCAAGCTGCTGCGCCACACCCTGGGCCGCTGGCTCGAGGCGCGCCAGTTCACCGGCACCTTCGACACCCAGCGCCGCGCCGAGGAAGTGCCCGTGGCCGACTACGTGGCCCTGGCGCAGGCCTGTTCCTGACAGGAAGGCGCGTCAGCGCCTCAGGGGGAAGTGCCTGAGGTCAGGCGGCTGCGAGCCAATAGCCCGAATTGAAAGGGCTGCTCATGCGCAGCGCCAGCGGCGACACGTCCACCAGCTTGTCGGTGGGCATCTTCTCCGAGCCCGGAGCGAGCGTGATGGCGATGGGCTCGGCGGCGGCGACCTTCTTCCTGTCGTTAGCCTCGTTCGCCCGTTCTGCCTGGCCGTGGGATGCAGAACGGGCTACAGAAAAGAATAGAAGCACCGGAACGCGATCTTGCGCTCGGCCCAGTAGTCCGCCGCCTCGCGGAAGATGTCCAGCAGCTGCTCGCGCGCTTCCTTGTCGAACTTCACGGTGGTGGGGATCTGCTCCAGCACCACGATGAAGCCGGGCTGCGGGCCCGACTTGTGCAGCGGATCGGTCATGCAGTCGTACAGCGCGTCGAAATTCTTGCCGAAATGCGCCGGGAACATGAACTGGCTGGCGATCAGCTCGAGCACGTCCTGCTTGGTCAGGGCATGCGCGAGATTGGCGTACAGGAAGTGCTGGCCCAGCGCCTGGGCGGAGGCCTGCAGGTCCTGCACGCGGAAGGCGCGGATCGACTGCACGATGTTGGGGCGTACACCGCGCAGGGAATTGTCCTGGTCGGTACGAAGTGGCGTTTCCATCTCCGCTGCTCTTTCTTTATGTAGTCACCAATGAGGGATATCGTCGCAAGCCGCCAGGGGGCACGGCTTCTCAGGAGGGAGTCGGCGGGACCGAGATCGTTCAGTGCACCGGCTTCCTGCCCGGACGGGCCCGGAGCCCGTCATTCCACGATCTTCCGAAAGCTCGCGTAGTGGTCGCTGGTGTAGTAGCAGGCATCCGGCGTGCGCGGAGGGCCACCGCATACGATCCGCCGCGCACCACGGTCGCGAGCTCCCGGCGTCCTGACGGTGTATTCCCGGTAGTAACCGCGCTGGTGGGCGGGCAACAGGCGTTCCCGGTTGCCAAAGACGGTGCCGTCCTTGTCGTGGGGAAAAGGGCCGCCTTCACGGATGAGGCCGAAGGTGGCGCGTCCTTGCGGGGGGAGCTCGGCCAGTGCGATGGTGTCGGGTCCGCCCGGGGACGGAACGTTCCGGGCGTTCCCCACGGCGGGGGCCAGAACGAACGCGGCGCCCAGAGCGCATGCAATACCTGCCTTGTACGCCCGGATGGCGATGGCCTTGAGCATCAACTACACCTTTCAGAAACTACGGGTTTACCCGAAATTTCGAGCCAATAGTGTGACTTAAAGGCCCCCAAAAAGCAAGCGCCTGCCCAATAAATAGGCAGGCGCTGCAAGGTTTCCGAAGAAGAGTAAGTGAGTGCTTGCTAGGCTGCAGGCATTCAGCGCGCCGCGTTGGCGTCCGCGACCGTGAGGGCCGTCATGTTCACGATGCGGCGCACGGTGGCGCTGGCCGTGAGAATGTGCACGGGCTCCGAAGCACCCAGCAGCACGGGGCCGATCGCGATGCCGCCGCCGGCGGCCGTCTTCAGCAGGTTGTAGGAGATGTTGGCCGCGTCGATGTTCGGCAGCACCAGCAGGTTGGCGCTGCCGGCCAGCGTGCTGTGCGGCATGACCTGGGTGCGCAGCGCCGCGTCCAGCGCGACGTCGCCGTGCATCTCGCCGTCCACCTCCAGCCACGGGGCCTGCACGCGCAGCAGCTCCAGCGTCTGGCGCATCTTCACGGCGCTGGGCTGGTTGCTGGAGCCGAAGTTGGAGTGCGACAGCAGCGCGGCCTTGGGCTTGATGCCGAAGCGCATCATCTCCTCGGCCGCCATCACGGTGATCTCCGCCAGCTGCTCGGCCGTGGGATCGTAGTTGACGTGCGTGTCCACCAGGAACACCTGGCGGTCGGGCAGCAGCAGGCCGTTCATGCAGGCGTACGTGTTCACGCCCGCGCGCTTGCCGATCACCTGGTCGATGTAGTTCAGGTGGTGCGCGGTGTGGCCCCAGGTGCCGCAGATCATGCCGTCCACTTCGCCCTTGTGCAGCAGCATCGAGGCGATCAGGGCCAGGCGGCGGCGCATCTCGATCTTGGCGATGGGCACGGTGATGCCCTTGCGCTCGGTCATGCGGTGGTAGGTCTGCCAGAAGTCGCGGTAGCGGTGGTCGTTCTCGACGTTCACCACGTCGTAGTCCACGCCTTCCTTCAGGCGCAGGCCGAACTTCTCGACGCGCTGGGCGATGATGGCCGGGCGGCCGATCAGGGTCGGGCGGGCGATCTTCTCGTCCACCACGATCTGCGCGGCGCGCAGCACGCGCTCTTCCTCGCCCTCGGCATAGGCCACGCGCTTCTTCGCGGCCACCTTGGCGGCGTTGACGATCGGCTTCATCATCGTGCCCGAGGCATAGACGAAGGTCTGCAGGTGGTCGCGGTAGGCGTCCATGTCGGCGATCGGGCGCTGGGCCACGCCGCTGTCGGCGGCGGCTTGGGCCACGGCCGGCGCGATCTTGATCATCAGCCGCGGGTCGAACGGCTTGGGGATCAGGTATTCGGGACCGAAGGCCAGCGGCTCGCCCACGTAGGCGGCGGCCACCACTTCGCTCTGCTCGGCCTGGGCCAGCTCGGCGATCGCGTGCACCGCGGCGATTTCCATCTCGAGCGTGATCGTCGTCGCGCCGCAATCGAGCGCGCCGCGGAAGATGTACGGGAAGCACAGGACGTTGTTGACCTGGTTCGGGTAGTCCGTGCGGCCGGTGGCCATCACCACGTCGCCGCGCACGGCGTGCGCGTCTTCGGGCGTGATTTCCGGGTTGGGGTTGGCCAGCGCGAAGATGACCGGGCGCGCGGCCATCTTGGCCACCATGGCGGGCTTGAGCACGCCGCCGGCCGACAGGCCCAGGAACACGTCGGCGCCGTCGATCACCTCCGACAGGGTGCGGGCGTCGGTCTTCTGGGCGAACTGGATCTTGTCCTCGTCCATCAGCTCGGTGCGGCCTTCGTAGACCACGCCGGCCAGGTCGGTGACGAACACGTTCTCGCGCTTCAGGCCCACCTTCAGCAGCAGGTTCAGGCAGGCGAGGGCGGCGGCGCCGGCGCCGGAGGCCACCAGGCGCACGGAGCCGATGTCCTTGTTCACCACCTTCAGGGCGTTGAGCATGGCGGCGGCCACCGTGATCGCGGTGCCGTGCTGGTCATCGTGGAAGACGGGGATGTTCAGGCGCTTGCGCAGTTCGCGCTCCACATAGAAGCACTCGGGCGCCTTGATGTCTTCCAGGTTGATCGCGCCGAAGGTGGGCTCCAGGGCGGCGATGACCTCGACCAGCTTGGCCGGGTCCTTCTCGTTGATCTCGATGTCGAACACGTCGACGCCGGCGAACTTCTTGAAGAGAACGCCCTTGCCCTCCATGACGGGCTTGGAGGCCAGCGCGCCGATGTCGCCCAGGCCCAGCACGGCCGTGCCGTTGGAGATCACGCCGACCAGGTTGCCGCGCGAGGTGTAGCGGAACGCGGCGGCCGGGTCCTTGACGATCTCCTCGCAGGGTGCGGCCACGCCGGGCGAGTAGGCCAGTGCCAGATCGTGCTGGTTGACCATCTGCTTGGTGGCAGCGATGGCGATCTTCCCCGGCTTCGGAAACTCGTGGTACTCGAGGGCGGCCTGGCGCAGCAGGGCGCGTTTGTCGGGCGTGGCGTTGACCGGGGGCGTATCGGACATCAAGGGGTCTCCAGCTCTGTGAAGGCTGCCGGACCTCGTCCAGGGAGCGGGCGCTCCAGGACGGGACGGCGTTTTAGGGTGTGAGATTGTAGTCAGCCTGCCGTAGAAACCCTGGTACGCAATTGTGCTTAACCAGGGTGAAGCAGCCGTGACCTGGAAGTACGGTGGCAAGCCTTCTGGAGTTCAGTGCGTGCAAGCGCTCTTTCATGGCGTCTCCTCTGTTTTGTGAGGTTCGTGTCATTTCTGAATCAATCGGTGTCGAACTGGGCGGTTTGTCAGCAATTCAGCAGAGTTCGCAGTGAAACTCCGCGCCTGCTGCCGGGTGTCACGGATGCTGAAGGCCTCTAGGACGCCCGACTCCATTTCCTTTTTCCAAGGCATCCATGAAAGCAGTTCTTTCAAAGTCCGGCGGGGTGGTGGTCGCCGCTGTGCTGTCCACCATGGCCCATGCCGGAATCCAGACGCCAGCGGCAGGCATCGATCCCGCCCACTGCCAGCCGGCCGACGCTGATCTGGCATTGCCTGCGGCCTGGACACCTTACCGTGCCGCCACGCGCGTGTGCGCCCTGTCCGATCGCGCAGGAGGGACGGTGCAGGCCCCTGCACCGGCCAGGGTCCGCTTGGTGGCCGTGTTCACCGACGACTACTACCGCTCCCTGCCGGCCGATGCCCCGTGGGAGCGCTTTCCCCTTCCCGTGTTGCTGGACGAGGCGGGCCGTTGTCTCGCCCAGCTGCCGCATCTCTTTCCCTCGGACCCGCCGGAAGACCTCGAGGTGCGCCCAGGCCGTTGGCGCGACGGCATCCCTCAAGAAATCCAATTGCAGGTGCGCTCGCCTGCGCAGGGAGGCGACTACCGCCTGCCCACGCTGCGGTGGGATGCGAAAGCCCGCCTCTACCGTGCCGCTCCTCGGAAGACCACAGAGACCTCATCCACAAAGGACAACATCTCATGCCCGTAGATGCTGCGGCAGTCGCAAAACTCAAACAGGCTTGTGATCAAGCCGCCGCCCTCTATCCCAATTCGTGCAGTCATTCCGTCTGGCACGTGATTCAGCAATACCTGCCGGAACAGCCGTGGATCCCAGCCGTTCCAGCGCATGGCGGTAGTGGCCAAACAGCTCGTCGCCATCCTTGGCCAGTAGCGAGGCCCCAGCGTATTCGGCAGGAACGATACAGGACTGGTTGTACGGCGGCTGCGAGCGCTCGTCGCCCATCTTCAGGAACAGCAGTAGGTCAGCTGCTCCACATAGTCGCCATCGCTCATGCCGTCGTCGCGCAGCACATCGCAGCAGTTCCAGCGTTTCTGGACGAGGTAGTGCGTGGTCGTGTTCATGCAGAGGTGAGGGGCGGCAAGGCGCCAAGCTTGTCTGCCACCTGTTTGGAGGCCGTGATCAGGTCGGTGACGAGCCGTGTATCGACTTCGAGCATGCCTTCGTACTCACCCAGGTTGCGGGCGTCATGGCACTTGGACAACACGCGCCATACCTCGGGGCCCAGGTCCAGCGTTTGGGGTAGCAGCTGAAAAACGATGAATCGGTTGCCCGAGCGGTAGCCATGCCAGCGCAGCGCTGCAAGGCACAGCGCGTGCGCAGCGTTGTAGGCCAAGTCAAACCGGCTTTCGAGGGCCAGGTCTGGTTTCTGGGCGTCTTGCAGGCGGGCCAGCCCCATGCGCTGCAGGCCTGCAAATTCGGACGCATCGGGTGGCTCTGCACGCAGGGCCTTGCCTGGCCCGGTCAGATTTTTAAAGGGCGAGGTCATCAGGTCCTCCTATAAGCCAGACCTTGGGTTGCGCCATGACGCGCGACACAAAAGCGCCACCTTCCCGCAGCCGCTTGGCAAAGTCTTGTGGCGTAAAAATGTTGGGGTTGACCTCGCGCCCCAGCTGCGCGCCCAACTCTTGCAGCGCCAGAATGGTGTCGCCATAGGTCAGGGTGTCGCTTACCAGCAGCAGGTCGATATCGCTGCGTGCCGTGTCTTGTTGCTTGGCGATGGAGCCATACACGAACGCCACCTTGATGTGTGCCGCCAGCGGCGCCAGCGCAGCGCGCAAGGGCTCGGCCATGCCCACCGTCTTGCGTACCAGGCTGCACAGCTCTTCGTAGATGGGAGAATCCGGGTTGGCCTGGTAGTGCTTCTGGTTGCCCACGGGTTTGACCGTGACCAGGCCGCTTTGAGCCAGCCTCGCCAACTCTCGCTGCACAGCCCCCGAGCCCACGCCCGCGAGGGTGATCAACTCGGTGGCGTAGAAGCTGCGATCCGGCTGCCCAAACAGCAGGCCCAGCACGCGCTGCTGCGTTCCAGAAAACAGGGCACCCGCCAAGCTGGCGCGGTGTGTCTCGGCAGTGTGACTCGGTTGAATACCCATTTTGGGCATCTTAATACCCAAAATGGGTTTTGGTCCGAGCGAGTGGAGCGCAGCGGAGAGAGCTGCAAGGGGAGGCGGTGGGGCAGACCTTCCTCAGCCCAAGTGAATCAGCCCTGGCATGCCGACGTCTCGCACTCCGGCCCACCCCTCAAGCCGTATCCAGCGGAAACACCGGCCGCCGCACGTTCCTGAACGGAAACAGCGCGTAGTTGGAACTCGTCACCCCGGTGGGGCTGTCGCACTCCACCAGCGCATGCGAGAGCGGCACGAACACGGGCCGGCAGTACATGCGCGACTTGAGCAGCACGAAGCGGTGGGCCGTGGGGTCCATGCCCACGCAGGAGAACACGCCCAGGTCCCACGGTTCGTGGGTGCGCTCGGTCACCACGATGCGCGCCGTGCCCGTGTCGAACAGCACCGTGCGGCCCATGGCGCAGCGCTGGCCGGTGTAGATGGGGCCGGTGACGGTGTATTCGCCGTCGCTGATGGTCACCACGGTGCCCTCGATGGCTACCGGCTCCTTGGCCACGCCGAGCTGGGTGAGCGGCACCTTGTTGCCCAGGCGCACGGTAGTGCGGGCGCCCACGCCTGCCGCGATCAGTTCGGCCACCGCTTCGGGGTCGCACAGCGGGCCCACGGCGATGTCCTCCAGCCCCTTGGCGAGGGCGGCCTGCAGCACGTCCATGGAGTCGCAGGTGCCGCCGGACATGCAGTTGTCGCTGTGGTCCAGCAGCAGCACCGGGCGCTCCGCGCCATCGGCCAGGGTCTGGGCGCGCTGCAGCGACGCGTCCAGCGGTTCGCTGTCGTAGATGAACTCCGCGCGCTCCTCCCAGATCGCGGCGGCGATGCGGTCGGCGGCGGCCTGGGCCGGCGCGGGGTCGTCGGCATCGGCGGTGACGACCACGCTCATGCAGGGCGCCTCGATGTCGGCGAGCGAGAAGCCCGCGAACACCGTGGCGGCGGGAATGCCTTCGGCCTCGGCCGCGCGCGCCGCGTCCACCGCGCGCAGCATCGCGCCCTGGAGCGTGGTGCTGCGCAGCGTGTGGCCCATCATGGGCAATGGATGCCAGCGCACGGTGTAGCGCGCCCGGCCCTGCAGCATGTCCAGCAGCAGGCGGCCCGCGTGCTCGCCGGTTTCGTACATGTCGATGTGCGGATAGGTCTTGAATCCCACCATCACGTCGGCGTGGGCGACCATCTTGGGCGTGATGTTGCCGTGCAGGTCCAGCGCCACGGCCACGGGCACGCCCGGCGCGGCGGCGCGCACGCGCTCCAGCAGGTCGCCTTCGCCGTCGGGGCTGTTCTCGGCCACCATGGCGCCGTGCAGGTCCAGCAGGATGGCGTCGCAGCCGGGCGCGGCTTCCACGATGCGGCGGGTGAGCTCGTCGTAGGCGGCCGCATGCACCGGGCCGCTGGGGTTGGCCATGGCCGATACGGGGGTCACCATCTCGGCGTTCAGGCTGCGGGCCAGGTCGATGAACGCCGCCATGGCGGTGCGCATGCCCAGGTTGTCCTGCAGCGCCTCCTGCCCGTAGCGGGGCGAGAAGGCGTCCAGCGGCGTGGGCACCGGGGAGAAGGTGTTGGTCTCGTGGTTGAGCCGCGCGATCAGAAACTTCATCGTCATTCCGCCACCCCCGCGCTGCGCAGCATGGCGTGCAGCAGCACGTTGCAGCCGGCCTCCAGGTGTTCGGGCTCGGCGTCCTCGATCTCGTTGTGGCTGATGCCGTCCGCGCACGGCACGAAGACCATGGCCGTGGGCGCCAGCCGGGCGAGGTAGACGGCATCGTGCCCCGCGCCGCTCACCACGTCCATGGCGCTGTAGCCCAGCGCGGCCGCGTCGGCGCGGACGCCTTCGACCAGTTCGGGGGTGAAGGGCTGCGGCGGGAAGTACACCACCTGCTCCACCGCCATCGGCGTGCGGCGGGCGGCGCCGATGCGTTCGCAGGCCGCGCGCAGGGCGGCGTCCATCTGCAGCAGCACCGCGTCGTCGGCGGCGCGCAGGTCCACCGTCATGCGCACGCTGCCGGGAATCACGTTGCGCGAACTGGGGAACACCTCCAGCACGCCCACCGTGCCGCGCGCGTGCGGTGCATGCGCCAGCGCGATGCGGTTCACCTCCTCCACCAGGCTGCTCGCCGCCAGCAGCGCGTCGCGGCGCAGGTCCATGGGCGTCGGGCCCGCATGGGCTTCCATGCCCTGCACGGTCACGTCGTACCAGCGCTGGCCGAGGGCGCCCTGCACCACGCCGATCACGCAGCCGTTGGCCTCCAGCACCGGTCCCTGTTCGATGTGCGCCTCGAAATACGCGCCCACCGCAGGCGTTGGCGCTGCCTCGCCCGCATAGCCGATGGCGGCGAGCGCCTCCGCCACGCTGGTGCCCTGGCCGTCGCGTTGCTGCAGCGCATGCTCCAGCGTGAAGGCGCCGGCGAACACGCCCGAGCCCATCATCACGGGCACGAAGCGCGAGCCTTCCTCGTTGGTCCACACCGCGACTTCGATCGGGGCCTCGGTTGCGATGCCCGCGTCGTTCAGGCTGCGCACCACCTCCAGGCCGGCCAGCACGCCGTAGTTGCCGTCGAACTTGCCGCCGGTGGGCTGGGTGTCGATGTGGCTGCCGGTCATCACGGGCGGCAGGCTGTCGTCGCGACCGGCGCGGCGCGCGAAGATGTTGCCGATGGCGTCGATGCGCACGCTGCAGCCGGCCTCGCGCGCCCAGCGCACGAACAGGTCGCGGCCCTCGCCGTCCAGCGCGGTGAGCGCCAGCCGGCATACGCCGCCCTTCGGCGTGGCGCCGATGCGCGCCAGGTCCATCAGTGATTGCCACAGGCGCGCGCCGTTCACGCGGGCCTGCAGCGCAGGGGAGGAGGTCTTCATGTCCACGGTCGGTGATCCTGAATGGTGTGAGGGGGCAGAAAGCAGCGGCGCCTTACGGGCGGGCATTCAGCCGGATGACGAGGCGGGAGGCTGCAGACAGTGCTTCGGCACGGCAAGGCCGACCAACGACGTCAGGCGGTTGAAGGTCCGTCCGTGTCATGCGAGGCCGACGCCGAGGTAGCGGTCTTTGGTCGCCTCGTCGGCCAGGAAGTCGTCGTTGCGGGCTTCGTGCACGACCGCGCCCTGCTCGATGATGTAGTGGCGGTCGGCCAGCTGGGTGCAGACTTCGAGGTTCTGCTCCACGAGCAGGATGGCCACGCCCGCGGCCTTGATGGCCTGCAGCTGGGACACGATCTCCTCGACGATCACGGGGGCGAGGCCTTCCACGGGCTCGTCCAGCATGAGCAGGCGCGGAGCGTTCATCAGCGCGCGGCCGATGGCCAGCATCTGCTGCTCGCCGCCCGAGAGCTGCCCGCCGCCGTTGGTGCGGCGCTCCTTCAGGCGCGGGAAGATGCGGTAGATGTCGGCCAGCTGCCAGGGCGACTGCCTGCGCTGGCCGAGCAGCAGGTTCTCTTCCACCGTGAGCAGCCGGAAGATGCCGCGGTGCTCGGGCACCAGGCACACGCCGCGCTGCGCGATGCGGTGCGCGGGCAGGCCCTGCATGTCGTCGCCCATGAAGCGCACGCGCCCCGCGCTGGGCTGCACCACGCCGCAGATGCTCTTGAGCGTGGTGGTCTTGCCCGCGCCGTTGCGCCCGAGCAGCGTGACCAGTTCGCCGTCGCCGACGTGCAGGTCCACGCCCTGCAGCACGTGGCTCTTGCCGTAGTGGGCGTGCAGCCCGTCGATCTGCAGGATGCTCATGCCTTGCCTCCGGTGATCATGTTGCCCAGGTAGGCGCTGCGCACGCGCTCGTCGCTGCGGATCGCGTGCGGATGGCCCTCGGCCAGCACGCGGCCCTGCTGCATGACGGTGACGGTGTCGGAGATGTCCATCACGATGTTCATGTTGTGCTCGATGAGCACCACCGTGTGCTCGTCCTTCAGGCCCTGGATCAGCCGTTTCATGTCGTCCAGGTCGTCGATGCCCATGCCGGAGGTGGGCTCGTCCAGGAAGATCGCCTTCGGTCCCGCGGCCAGCGCCATGCCCACTTCCAGCCGGCGCTGCTGGCCGTGCGAGAGATTGCCCACGGGTGTGTCGGCATGGCGTTCCAGCCCCAGCCGTGCCAGCACGCGGGCCACCACGTCGGCGCGGGAGCGGACACCCACGGGCGCGCTCCAGCAGTTGAGGGCCTGCGCGGGCGCCGTGCCCTGCGCGGCCAGCCGCAGGTTCTCGCGCACCGGCAGCGTGAGGAACAGGCTCGTCACCTGGAACGAGCGCGCCATGCCGCGCTGTACGCGGCGGTGGTCGGGCTCGCGCGTCACGTCGTGGCCGTCGAACACGATGCGCCCGCCGCTCACCGCCTTGGTGCCGGTGAGCATGTGGAACAGCGTGGTCTTGCCCGCGCCGTTGGGGCCGATCACCGAATGCACGGTGTTCGCACGCACTTTCAGATCGACACCCGAGAGCGCGGCGAATTTGTCGTAGCGCTTCTCGACGCCGATGGCTTCCAGCAGGATAGGGGCCGTGCTCATGCTTTGTCTCCCGTGCCGGCAGGGGTGGCATCCGCGGGGTGCTTCGCGCCGCGCAGGCGGTCCCAGGCCGATTCGAACAGGCCCCAGAGGCCGCGCTGCATCCCCAGGCTGACGACCATCAGCACCACGCCCAGCAGCAGCAGCCAGCGCGGCCAGAGGGTGGAGAGCCAGTCGCCCACGATCAGGTAGAAGGCCGAGCCCAGCAGCGAGGCCAGCAGGTTGCCGGTGCCGCCGATCACGGTCATCACGAGGATCATCTCGCTCGTGTGGTATTCGGCGCTCGCCAGCGGGGCGATGCCGGTCATCATGGCGTGCAGCGCGCCGGCCAGGCCCGTGACGGCGCCCGAGATCACGAACGCCTGCAGCTTCAGCAGCCGGAGGTCGTAGCCGATGGCGCCCGCGCGTTCCTCGTTGTCGCGCACGGCCAGCAGGGTACGGCCGAACACCGAGGCCGACACCTTCTGCAGCAGCCAGAAGGCCACCAGGAACACCACCGCCACGAAGCCGTAGTACTGCCAGGGCGAGGCGAGCGGCCAGAGCGTGACGCCGCCCACGGCCAGCGAGGGGCGCGGGATGTCCATCAGGCCGTTGTCGCCGCCCGTGAGGCCGGGCATGGAGTAGGCGAGGAAGTAGAACATCTGCGCGAAGGCGAGCGTCAGCATCACGAAGTAGGTGCCGCGCTGCCGGATGGCGACCCAGCCCACCAGCGCCGCGCCCACCGCGCCCGCCACCACGGCGAGCGCCAGGGCCAGCGGCATCGGCAGGGGCCAGCGCGTGAGCGTGAGGGCGATGGTGTAGCTGCCCAGCCCGAAGAAGATGCCCTGCCCGAAGGAGAGCAGCCCCGTGTGCCCCAGCAGCAGGTTGCAGCCCATGGCCGCGAGGCCGTAGATCAGCACCTCGCTGGCCAGGGACCCGGATTGCATGGTGAGCGGCATCGCCAGCACGAAGGCCAGCGCCAGCAGCAGGTGGAAGTGTTTGCGCAAGATCGTCATGGCGGTGTTCATCCTTTGCGGCCCAGCAGGCCATGCGGGCGCAGCAGCAGCACGGCGGCCATGGCGACGTAGATCATCAGGCGCGCGCCCTCGGGCCACACGGTGCTCATCACGCTCTGCACGATGCCGATCAGCAGGCCCCCGACCAGCGCGCCGCCGAAGCTGCCCATGCCCCCCACCACCACGACCACGAAGGCCACGCCCAGCGCCTCGATGCCCATGAAGGGCTCGGCGCCGCGGATGGGCGCCGCCAGCACGCCCGCGATGGCGGCGGTGGCCGCGCCGAGCGCGAACACCAGGCTGAAGATGCGGAACACGTTGATGCCCAGCAGCGACACCATCTCGGTCGATTCGCTGCCCGCGCGCACCGCGCTGCCCAGGCGCGTGCCTTCGAGCACCCACCACAGGCCCACGGCCAGCACGGCGGTGAAGCCGATCACGAACAGCCGGTACTTGGGATAGACGAAGCCGCCCCACATCACCACGCCCTGCAGCAGATCGGGCACGGCCACGCTGTCGCCCAGCGGCCCCCACTGCAGGATCACCAGCTCCTGCACCGCGAGCGCCAGGCCCACGGTGACGAGGATGTGGAACTCGTGCGGCTTGGCGTACACGTGGCGCAGCACCAGCTTTTCGGTGAGCCAGCCCAGGGCGCCCACCACCAGCGGCACCACCACCAGGGCGAGCCAGAAGCTCAGGCCCCAGCGCGTCATCTGGTAGCAGAAATACGCGCCCAGCAGGTAGAACGCGCCGTGCGCGAAGTTCACGAAGCGCAGCAGGCCGAACACGATGGACAGGCCGACCGCCAGCAGGAAATACAGCATGCCGATGCCGATCCCGTTGATGACCTGTAGCAGGTAGATGCTCATGGAGTGGGGCAGGACGCAGGAAGGGAAGGCCCCGGCACGTGGTGCGGGGCGGGAAGGTGCGGACGGGAGCGGCAGTTCAGCCGAGCTTGCAGCCGGTCTGGTCCACCGGCAGGAACGACTTGCCGGAGCTCACCACGTCCACGTAGTCGTCCTTGTTGGCCATCTTGGCCTTGGGCTTGCCCTTGAGCAGGTAGTAGTTCTTGAGCACCTGGTGGTCACCCTTGCGGACTTCCTCCTCGCCCGTGAGGCCCGCGTACTTCATGCCCTCCAGCGCGGCGACCACGGCCTTCGGCTCCACCGTGCCGGCCTTGAGGATGCCGTCGATCAGCAGCTTGGTGCAGATGTAGGAGCCCGCCAGGCTGTAGTTGGGGTTGGACTTGAACTTCTCCTGGCTGCGCTTGACCAGCTCCAGGTTGAGCGGGGCGTCCACCGTGTGCCAGTACTGCGCGCCGAAGTAGATGCCGTCGCACAGGTCCGCGCCCAGCGATTCGAACTGCTCCAGCCCCGAGGCCCAGGCGATCAGGATGGTCATGTTCTTGTGCATGCCGAAGCTCACCGCCTGGCGCAGCGCGTCCGACGACTGCGAGCCGAAGTTCAAGAGCAGCAGCACGTCGGGCTTGGCGGCCATCGCGTTGGTGAGGTAGCCGCTGAATTCCTTCTCGGTGAGCGAGTGGTAGCTGTTGCCCACGTGCTCCAGGCCCTTTTCCTTGAAGACGTTCTTGGCCGCCGAGAGCAGGCCGTCGCCGAACACGTACTGCGGCGTGATGGTGTACCAGCGCTTGGCCTTCGGCAGCGCATCGGCCAGCGGGCGCACGGTCTGCTCGATCGCGCCGAAGGTCGGCACCGACCAGCGGAACGTGGCGGGGTTGCAGTCCTTGCCGGTGATCTCGTCGGCGCCCGCGGTGGTGATGAAGATGCCGCCGGCCTTCTCGGCCTCCTTGCCCATGGCCAGCGATTCGGACGACAGGATGCCGCCGGCGAAGAAGCGCGTGCCCTGCTGCTGCGATGCCTCCTGCACCTTGCGCACCGCGGTGGCGGGCTTGCCCTCGGTATCGAGCACGGTGTAGGCCAGGGGGCGGCCCAGGGCCTTGCCGTACTGCTCGATCGCCAGCTTCATGCCGAGGTCGGCGAACTTGCCGTTCGCCGCGAAGGCCCCCGACATGGGCACGGGGCAGCCGAACTGGATCGCGCCGCTGGACTGCGCCCAGGCGCTGCGCGCGAGGCCGAGCGATGCGGGTAGCGCGGCCAGCGCGGAGAGTTGCAAGAGATGACGACGTTGCATGGGGGAAAGCTCCTGTGGGGATGGAACCGGCCGGCCTGCGGGCCGGGGCAAGGCTTTTTTGCAAAGCACGCGGCGTGCCACGTGTTTTTCCTATTTATAGTGATAAATAGAACAAATGCCGTGCACGTAAACCCTGCCTGCCCCACCGCTGCACGCCCGTGGTGCATACACTGCACCACGGAGCCGACGGCCCGGTGCGCCTGCACCATGCCGTGCCCCACCCGTCTTCAACCTGCAACGCACCATGGTCACGAAACCGCCCGCCGGCAAGCCGATCAAGCCCCTCAAGCGCCCCGACCTGGTGGCGCAGGAGATCAAGCGGCTGATCACCGAGAAGAACCTGAGCCCCGGCGACCGCCTGCCGCGCGAGAGCGAGCTGCAGGCCCAGTTCGAGGTGAGCAAGGGCACCATCCGCGAGGCGCTCAAGTCGCTCGAGGTGCAGGGCCTGGTGACCATCTCCACGGGCCCCTCGGGCGGGGGCACCATCGCCGAGGTGTCGCTGGACCGCACGCTGCAGTTCCTGCAGAACTACCTGTTCTTCCAGGACGTGACGATCGACAACATCTACGCCGTGCGCCAGTTCCTGGAGCCGGAACTCGCGGCCGGCGCCGTGCCGCACCTGACCGAGGCCGACTTCGAGGCGCTGGAGCACAGCATCGCCTGCTGCGATCCCCACTCCAGCAGCGAAGACCTGCTCTCCCAGCGCCGCGAGGACGTGAACTTCCACGACATCCTGGCCGCCGCCAACCCGAACCCGTTCCTGCGCTTCGCCTGCGAGCTGATCAACGAGATGCTGCGCCAGCTCATCGTGTACGGCAACCGCACCCCGAAGTCGGAGCACCGGCGCTTCGGCGAGACCAACGCCCGGTTCCACCGCGAGATCGTGCAGGCGGCGCGGGCGCGCGACGCGGCGCTGGTGCGCGAGCTGATGGCGCGGCACATGCTCGATGCGGCCAACAGCGTCCAGCGCATGAAGGGCCGCATCCAGGGCCGCCTGATCCTCGATGCCGAGACGCTGCGCGGTCCCCGCTCGGTCCACCTGCGCAAGAAGGAATAGCGGCCCGTCAGGCGGCGGACTGCCGCCCGCCGGCCGCGCCGTGCACCGCCACCCGGTTGCGTCCCCGCACCTTGGCGTCGTAGAGGGCCTCGTCGGCGCAGGCCAGCAGCGCGAACGGCTGGCCGGCATGCTGCGGAAACGCGGCGACCCCGCACGAGAGGGTGGCGGACAGCGACTCGGGGCCGTGGCGCACCCGCAGCGCCTCGAAGGCCCGGCGCAGCGTCTCGGCCCGCTCCCGGGCGACCGCGAGGGGCGTGTCCGGCAGCAGCAGCACGAATTCCTCGCCGCCGTGCCGGCAGGCGAGGTCCTGCACGCGCACGTGGCGCTGCAGCAGCAGCGCGAGGGCCTGCAGCACGGCGTCGCCCGCGGCATGGCCGTGGGTGTCGTTGATGCGCTTGAAGTGGTCGATGTCGATCATCAGCAGCGACAGGGGCAGGTCGTGGGCGCCGCAGTGCGCGATCCCTTCCGCGAGGGTGGCGTCGAGGTGGCGGCGGTTGTGCAGGCCGGTGAGCGGATCGCGCACGGCCTGTTCGCGGAGCTGGTCCTGCAGCAGGCGGATTTCCTCGAACTGCTCGCGCAGCCGGGCGTTGCTCTTCTGCTGTTCCATCGCCCGCCGGTAGCTGGTGTGGGCGAACACGGTGAGGAACAGCGTGAGCGCGAGGATGCACAGCAGCGAGGTGGCCGTGTCGATGTCCGGGTGCAGCGGCCGGCCCCCGTACACCGCGAGCCCGGCCAGGAGCCCGCAGCCCATGGCGGCCACGAGGCGCAGCAGGCCCGCGTAGCCATGGAATGCGACGACGTTGATGCAGTTGCCGATGAACAGCGTGAAGGTGATCCAGACGGGCATCCCCAGCAGGCCCGCCCAGAGCCCTCCGAAGAGGTTGTCCACCACGATGTTGTGCATCTCCGCCTTCGCTTGGTGGGGCGAGCGGCGGGCCCGCCAGTAGGCGATCTGGGGATAGGCGAGGAACTGGACCACCAGCACGGCCCAGGCCGCCGGGCCGGCGCCGGTGTGCAGGAAATGCGCTCCGAGCGCCAGGAACAGCAGGGCGTAGAAGAACGTGCGGTTGCGGTGGTTCATCCGCACCAGCCAGTGGACGGAGCGGCCCGGCGGGGGCGTTGGCGGCAGGGGCACTGGCAGCGGAGGGGGCATCGGCGGCGGAAGGGGGTCCGGGCGGGACCGCAGGGAAGGGCGCGTGGCGGGATAACTGGACAGTAGAGGCCCTGTTATCGACAGTTTCCCGGAAAGCTGCAGTGTTGTCTTCCGCCGACTCCCGGACTTTCCGGAGCGGCGGGCCGCTGCACCGCCTTGCAATGGAGTGACAATCCGCGTTCCACGGCGTCCCGTGGTGCCGCCTGCTCCGGGAGGGAGCCTCCGGCGCCGGTCCGCAGTGCCTTCTTCTTCTTCTTCTTTTCCATCCAGCCACGAAAACAGGTGAAACGATGCGTTCCATGCGTTCCTACAGTGCCCTCTTGAGCCTTCTCTGCAGCGCCGCGGTGCTCGGCGGATGCGCCGCCGGTGCGTCCGGCCAGGCGCCCGGCACCGCCGCCGAGGCCCCGCCCCCGGCCGCCGCCCCGGCAGCGGAGCCCGCGCCCGCCCCGGCGCCCGCTCCCGCCGCGCCCCGCATGCCCGAAGACGGCACCGTGGCCGAGTTCTCCGGCACGGACACCGCCCTGCCGGCCGACGCCGTGGCCCTGCTGGACGCGATGGTTGCCGATAAATCGGCCGCGTCCCAGCGCTGGGAGATCAAGGGCTACAGCGACCGCAAGACCGCGAAGAACGCGCGCGAGATCGCCCTGGCCCGCGCGCTGGCGGTGCGCAAGGAACTGGTGGCGCGCGGCATTCCCGCGCAGAACCTGCGCGTGATGTACAGCACCTCCGTGGCGCGCGAGGCCGTCACCGTCCTGCCCCGGTGATTGCTCCCGCCTGAGTCGCCTTTGGCGCCTGCTCCGCGGCCTTCTGACGGGTGAGGCCGCAGGGCAGGCGTGCGCCGTGCCGCGTCAGCGGCTGCTCGGGAAGCTGAACACCGCGCCTTCGCGCACGCCGGCCGAGGGCCAGCGCTGGGTAATGGTCTTGCGCTTGGTGTAGAACCGCACGGCGTCCGGGCCGTAGGCATGCAGGTCGCCGAACAGGCTGCGCTTCCAGCCGCCGAACGAGTGGTAGGCCACGGGCACGGGCAGGGGAACGTTCACGCCCACCATGCCGACCTGGATGTGGTCGGTGAAGTAGCGGGCCGCCTCGCCGTCGCGCGTGAAGATGCAGGTGCCGTTGCCGTATTCGTGGTCGTCGATGAGCCGCATCGCTTCCTGCAGGGTTTTCACGCGCACCACGCCGAGCACGGGGCCGAAGATCTCCTCCTGGTAGATCTTCATGCCGGGCTTCACGTGGTCGAACAGGCAGGCGCCCAGGAAGTAGCCTTCCTCGTGGCCTGCCACCTTCACGGTGCGGCCGTCCACCACCAGCGTCGCGCCTTCGGCGACGCCGCTGTCCACATAGGCGCGCACCTTCTCGAAGTGCTGCTTCGTCACCAGCGGGCCCATGTCGTTGCCGTTGTCCGTGCCGGGGCCGACCTTCATCTTCGCGATCTCGGCCCGCAGGCCGGCGATCACGGCATCGGCCGTCTCGTCGCCCACGGCCACCACCAGCGGGATGGCCATGCAGCGCTCGCCGCAGCTGCCGTAGGCCGCACCCATGAGCGCGCTCACGGCGTTGCCGATGTCGGCGTCGGGCATCAGCACCGCATGGTTCTTCGCGCCGCCCAGGGCCTGCACGCGCTTGCCGTGTTTGCAGCCTTCCGCGTAGATGTACTCGGCGATCGGCGTGGAGCCCACGAAGCTCACGGCCTTCACGCGCGGATCGCGCAGCAGCGTGTCGACCGCGCCCTTGTCGCCGTTCACCACGTTCAGCACGCCGGGCGGCAGGCCGGCTTCCAGTGCCAGCTGCGCGATCAGCAGCGCGCTGCTGGGGTCGCGCTCGGAGGGCTTGAGCACGAAGGTGTTGCCGCAGGCCACGGCCATGGGCCACATCCACAGCGGCACCATGGCCGGGAAGTTGAACGGCGTGATGCCGGCGGTGACGCCCAGCGCCTGGAATTCCGACCAGGAATCGATGTTCGGGCCCACATTGCGGCTGTGCTCGCCCTTGAGCAGCTCGGGCGCGTAGCTCGCGTATTCCACGTTCTCGATGCCGCGCTGCAGCTCGCCGTGTGCATCGGCCAGCACCTTGCCGTGCTCGGCGGTGATGAGGGCGGCGATCTTGTCGGCGTTCTCCTCGAGCAGCACCTTCAGCCTGGACATCACGCGCGCGCGCTTGAGCGGCGGCGTGTTGCGCCAGGCGGGGAAGGCCTTCTCGGCCGAGGCGATGGCCGCCTCGACGGTCGCCTGGTCGGCGAGCGCCACGCTGGTGGTGGACTGGCCGGTGGCGGGATCGAACACCGGCTGGGTGCGGGCGGTGTCGGCGACGATCTGGCCATCGATCAGGTGGCCGACGGTGGAGGTCACGGATTTGTCGTGTTGCATGGCGTTCTTGCGAAGGAAAAAGCGGGATCAGGCCATGGCGGCCTGGGGTTCCAGATGGGGGATGACGTGGGCCAGCGCGCGTTCCACGTACTCCTGTTTTTCGCCCACGGGGGCGAAGTAGTGCAGCACCTCGCGCGCAGCCTCCAGCCCTTTGAGGCGGCACAGCAGCCACACCACCAGGTACTGCGAGGCGAGGCAGCCGCCCGCCGTGGCGACGTTGCCGCGCGCCGCGAACGGCTGCTGCACGACCTGCACGCCCGAGGCTTCCACCCAGGGCCGGCTGGTGAGGTCGGTGCACGCCGGCACGCCGCCGAGCAGCCCCAGGCGGCCCAGCAGGAACGTGCCGGAGCACTGCGCGGCCAGCAATTGGCGGGCCGGGTCGAGCACGCGCAGCCGCTCCATGATGGCCGGATCGGCGGCGACGTCGCGCGTCTTCATGCCGCTGCCCACCAGCACCGCGTCGGCGCCGGCGAGCGCGTCCAGGCCTTCGTGGGCGTCGATCGTCAGCCCGTTCATGGACGTCACGCGCCGCGCGGGGCTGGCGATGCGCACGTGCCAGTCCGCGTCGCCCCGCAGGGCGATGCGGTGGAGCATGCCGAAGGCGACCAGCGAATCCAGGTCGTTGAAGGCGTCGAAGGTCAGGATGGCGATGTGCATGGGCGTGCGCTTCGGCAGGCGGAGGTCAGGCCACTTCGTCCAGGGCGTCGCCGAGGGCGCTGACCAGCCGGTCGATTTCCGCGGGGGTCGAGATGAAGGGCGGGGCGAGCTGGATCGTGTCGCCGCCGTAGCGCACGTAGAAGCCCTTCTCCCAGCACTTCATGGCGATCTCGTAGGGGCGCCTGGCGGGTTCGCCCGGCAGCGCGGAAATGGTGATGCCGGCTGCGAGGCCGTAGTTGCGGATGTCCGCCACGTGCTTCGCGCCCTTCAGGCCGTGCACCGCGTTCTCGAAATGGGGTGCCAGCGCCTTCACGCGGGCGGGCATGTCTTCCTTCTGCAGGATGTCGAGCACCGCATTGCCCGCCGCGCACGCCACCGGATGCGCCGAGTAGGTGTAGCCGTGCGGGAATTCGAGCATGTACTCGGGGCCGCCCTGCGCGATGAAGGTGTCGTAGATCTCCTTGGTGGCCATCACGCCGCCCAGCGGCTGCGCGCCGTTCGTCACCTGCTTGGCGAAGTTCAGGATGTCCGGCGTCACGCCGAACGCCTCGGCGCCCGTCCAGGCACCGCAGCGGCCGAAGCCCGTGATGACCTCGTCGAAGATCAGCAGGATGTTGTTCTGCGTGCAGATCTCGCGGATGCGCTCCAGGTAGCCCTTCGGCGGGATCACCACGCCGGCCGAGCCCGAGAACGGCTCGACGATCACCGCGGCGATGTTGGAGGCGTCGTGCAGGGCGATCACGTCCAATAGTTTGTCGGCCAGAGCGCGGCCGCCGTCTTCGGCCATGCCGCGCTGGAAGGTGCCCGCGGGCGGCTGCGTGTGCGGGATGTGGTCCGCCTCCACGCCCTGGCCGAAGGTCTTGCGGTTGCCCACGATGCCGCCCACCGAGATGCCGCCGAAGTTCACGCCGTGGTAGCCCTTCTCGCGGCCGATCAGGCGCGTCTTGCTCGCCTGTCCCTTGGTGCGCCAGTAGGCGCGCGCCATCTTCAGGGACGTGTCGGCGGATTCGGAACCCGAGCCGGTGAAGAACACGTAGTCGAGCCCTGCGGGCGTCAGTTCCTTGAGCTTGTTCGCCAGCGCGAACGAGGCGGGATGGCCGAACTGGAACGCCGGCGAATAGTCCAGCGTGGCGGCGGCGCGGCCGATCGCCTCGGCGATTTCCTTGCGGCCATGGCCCAGGCCCGAGCACCACAGGCCCGAGAGGCCGTCGAAGATCTTGCGGCCTTCGGCATCGGTGTAGTAGGCGCCCTGGGCGCCCACGATCATGCGCGGGCGGGCCTTGAAGTTGCGGTTGCCCGTGAAGGGCATCCAGTGCGCTTCGAGCCAGGCGGCGTCCATGCGGGGAGCGGCGGCGTCCGCGCCGGATGCGGGTTCGATGACGGAAAAGCCCATGGTCGGTCCTTCGGAAAAGGGTGGCGGAAGAAACATGCAGGCAGGCCGCGGCGGCAGCGTTCCCATGGCCCGCGGCACCTGCATTCGTGGCCTGATTCTTCCGGGGATGGATAATTTCTTGAATGAGCAAATATCCATGTTCACTTGCCAGTTCATGCAAGTTTCTGAGCCTGCCATGACGACCCCTGCTGCACCCCGCGCATCCGCCCTGCCCTCCCCGCTGCCGGGCCCCGTGCCCGCCACCCGCGAGCGCGCCGTGCTGGGCCAGCTCAGCGACATGGACCTGCGCCTGCTGCAGGTGTTCAAGAGCGTGGCGGAATGCGGCGGCATGGCCGCGGCCGAGCTGGAACTCAACATCGGCACCAGCACCGTCAGCCGCCACATGAAGGACCTGGAGACGCGGCTGGGCCTCACGCTCTGCCGCCGCGGCCGGGCGGGCTTCGCGCTCACGCCCGAGGGCCAGCGCGTGTACGAGGAAACGCTGCGCCTGCTGGCCTCGGTGCGCAGTTTTCGCGACGGCATCGACGACATCCACGCGCGCATGGGCGGCCAGCTGGCCGTCGCGGTGTTCGACAAGACCGCCAGCAACCCGGCGGCGCGCATCGGCGAGGCGATCGCGGCCTTCGGCCGGCAGGCGCCCGAGGTGGAACTGCAGCTGCACGTGGGCCCGATCAACGCCATCGAACGCGGCGTGATCGACGGCAGCTACCAAGTCGGCATCATTCCTGCGCACCGCAGCTCGCAGAGCCTGGTCTACACCGATCTGTTCGGCGAAACCATGCTGCTCTACTGCGGCGCGGGCCACCCGCTCTTCGGCGCCGACCACACCGGCCTGGACTGGGACGCCGTGCGGGCCTACCCCTTCGCCGGCCTGGGCTACCACTCGCCCAACATGGAACTGAGCCACCGCGCCCGCTTCGCCCGAGCGGCCACGGGGTTCGACCAAGAATCGATCGCCACGCTCATCCTGTCGGGGCGGTACCTGGGGTTCCTGCCCGACCACTATGCAGAAGATTTCGAGCGCCGGGGGCGCATGCAGGCGGTGCGGCCGGAGCTGCTGCGCTACGAGTGCCGGTTCGTGGGGCTGGTGCGCAGGTCGCCTGCGCCTTCGCGGGCGGCGCAGGCGTTCGGGGAGTGCCTGGTGCGGGCGCATGGGTGAGGAGTGGGGGACCACAGCCTGTGCAGCCGCGAACATCCAGAGCGTGGCAGAGCGCAAATCGGCACAGCTGGATGCCGCGTGGACCCCGGATTTCCTCCGCAGTCCTCCCGGCAAACATTGAAGGCCGTCCATCCTTTGCAGTGGCATGCGGCCTGAGGCCCACTGGGTAGGTGGCATGCGGTCATGGCAGCACGGCGTGCGTCTTTTCGAAGACAGCCCCCCATGACGGGATGCCATCGCGTTTTCTGCGCCAGGCGCCGATAATCCGCACACCGCCATTCCCTGCACAGGCTCCCCACCATGTCCTCCATCTCCTCCATCGCCTCGTCAGGCCTGCGCGCCGCGCAGCTGCAGCTGGACACGTCGGCGCACAACGTGGCCAACGTGAATACGGAGGGTTTCCGCCGCCAGACGGTGGAGCAGGCCGCGGTGCCGGACCAGGGTGGGGTGGAGGCTCGCGTCGGCCGGGCCCCGGCGGAGGGCGCTTCGCTGGAGGAAGATGTCGTGGGCCAGATGTCCGCGACCTATGCCTTCTCGGCCAACCTGCAGGCGGTCAAGACCGAGGACCGCATGCTCGGGTCGCTGCTCGATACCCGCGCCTGACCAGCCCTGCGGCGGGGCTCAGTGCCCCGTGGCGAGGCCGGCGAGGCGTTCGACCAGCCAGCGGGCGAAGGGCACCGGGCGGATCTGCGCAGCATGGGCAGTGGCTCCGGTGGCAGTCGCCGTGGCGTAGGCGTGATGCGGATGCGGATGCGCCGATGCGTTGTACGGAACGATGAGGTGCATGGCGGTTCTCCTGCTTCTTCCGTTTCTTTGCACTTCTTCTTTCGGTGTCAGGCGCCCGCAGCCGCCGCCGCGCGGCGCACGCTGGCGCGCTGCCAGGCCTTCTCGTGGAAGAAGAACGCCACGGCCTGCACCGTGGGCTCCAGCAGGCTGAGCGTGAGCGAGGCGATCAGGTTGCCGGTGACCGCATAGGCCACCAGGGCCGCCACGCAGATGTGGATGAGGTAGTAGCTGCCCGTCTTCATGAGCGTGGGCAGGTTCTGGCGGGTGGCGTGGCGGATGCGGTCCATGGCGGCTCTCTTTCTCTTTCCTGGCTTCTCTGTCTGTCTGGCGGTGTTCGCGGGGATAGGTGAATGCTGGGCATTCGCATCTCCGCGCGCCAATTGATCCTCTCGAAACCGGCGATAGCGCCGTGGCCGGGCGCCGCTATGATCGGCCACGCGCGGACGGGATCGCCACCGCTTTCCCTGCCTTCCCTTTCCTCTCTTCACCCCAGCCGGAGCACCGCATGGCCCTCATGGACTTCATCAAGAAGCAGTTCATCGACATCATCCAGTGGACGGAAGACGACGACGGAACGCTGGCGTGGCGTTTTCCGATGCGCGATCTGGAAATCCAGAACGGCGGCACGCTGGTGGTGCGCGAGTCGCAGATGGCGGTGTTCGTCAACGAGGGCAAGGTGGCCGACGTGTTCGGCCCCGGCACCTACAAGCTGACCACGCAGACGCTGCCGGTGCTCACCTACCTGCGCAACTGGGACAAGCTGTTCGAGTCTCCGTTCAAGAGCGACGTGTATTTCTTCAGCACGCGCCAGCAGGTGGACCAGAAGTGGGGCACGCCGCAGCCGATCACGATCCGCGACAAGGATTTCGGGGCGGTGCGCCTGCGCGCGTTCGGCAACTACGCATACCGCGTGGCCGATCCGAAGCTGTTCCACACCGAGATCTCGGGCACGCGCTCGGCCTATACGGTGGGCGAGCTCGACGGGCAGCTGCGCGGGCTCGTGCTGCAGAACATCAGCAACGCGATCGCCTCCAGCGGCCTGCCGTTCCTCGACCTCGCCGCCAACCAGATCATGTTCGCCGACGCGCTCGCGAAGGAGCTGCAGCCCGCGTTCGCGAAGATCGGCCTGCATCTGGAGGCGATGACGGTGCAGAACCTGTCGCTGCCGGAGGAGCTGCAGAAGATCCTCGACCAGAAGATCGGCATGGGCATGGTCGGCAACGACATGGGCAAGTTCATGCAGTACCAGACGGCGCAGTCGATCCCGAAGTTCGCGGAAGGCGCGGGCCACGGGGGCGGCGGCATCGCGGGCGATGCGATGGGCCTGGGCGCGGGCGTGGCGCTCGGCCAAGTGCTCGCCCAGAACCTGCAGCAGGGCCTGCAGGGCGGGGCACCGGCCTCCGCGGGCGGTGGCGCGGCGCCGGCGGCCCCGGCCTCCGCGCCCGTGGCGGGCGTGCGGCCCGAGGACGTGATGGCCACGCTGGAGAAGCTGGGCGACCTCAAGGCCAAGGGCATCCTCACGCAGGAAGAGTTCGACGCCAAGAAGGTGGAGCTGCTCAAGAAGCTGGTCTGAGCGGGCGTGCCCCGATGCACCGCGGGTGCCGGAGGGCGATGCCACCGGCCGCTGCGGCGTGATCCATGCCCTGCCGGCGCAGCTGCCGGCAGGAGGCCGACAACACCCACTCCTCCATGGCCGAACCCTCTACCCAGCGCCACTACCGCGCGCCCTGCCCAGGCTGCGGCGCGCCGGTCGAATTCCGCAGCGCGCAGTCCACGCACGCCGTCTGTCCCTACTGCCAGAGCACCGTGGTGCGCAGCGGAGAGGTGCTGTCGCGCGTGGGCAAGATGGCCGAGGTGTTCGACGACCACAGCCCGCTGCAGCTCATGGCGAGCGGGCGCGCGGTGCTGGACGGGCGCGAGCAGCCGTTCACGCTGATCGGGCGGCTGCAATACAAAGCGGACACGGGCACGTGGACCGAGTGGAACGCGATCCTGGAGGACGGCACCACCGCCACGCTGGGCGAGGACAACGGCGGCTACGTGTTCACGCGGCCCATCGAGCCGGGGCGCGAGCTGCCTGCGCCGGAGCGCTTCCGCGTGGGCGCCACCACGGCGATCAACGGCACGCCCTACAGCGTGGCGGCGAACGTGCAGGCGCACCTGCTGTCGGCGCAGGGCGAGCTGCCCAAGCTGCCGCCGCTGGGCCAGCCGTTCCCCGTGGTGGAGCTGCGCAGCGAGCAGGGCGAGGTGCTGTCGATCGACTATTCGCAGTCGCCCCCGCGCGTGGAGCGCGGCCGGGCGGTGCGCCTGGAAGACCTGCGCATGCAGGGCCTGCGCGAGGAGTCGGTCAAGGAAGAGAAGGCGCGCCAGTTCAGCTGCCCGCACTGCGGCGCGCCGGTGCAGGTGGCGTTCGACACCACCAAGAGCCTGACCTGTCCTTCGTGCGCGAGCCTGATCGACATCTCGGGCGGCATCGGCGGCGAGCTGCGCCACGCGGTGCAGGACGAGCCGGTGCAGCCGCTGATCCCGCTGGGCTCGACCGGCCGGCTCGAAGGCGTGGACTGGCAGGTGGTGGGCTTCCAGCACCGCATGGGGCAGGAGCCGGACGACGACGAGACCTTCGGCTGGGACGAATACCTGCTCTACCACCGCCAGCGCGGCTTCGCCTTCCTCGTGGATGCCTCCGACGGCTGGAGCCTGGTGCGGCCGGCCACGGGCGCGCCCAAGCTGTCCGCCAACGGCCAGAGCGCCACCTACCTGCAGAGCACCTACCGGCTGGATTACCAGTACCGTGCCGAGACCACGTACGCGCTGGGCGAGTTCTACTGGCCCGTGGCGCGCGGGCAGGTCACGCAGAACCGGGATTTCAGCGGCGCGGGCGGCAAGGGCCGGCTGTCGATGGAGCAGACGCCGCGCGAGATCACCTGGTCGGTCGGCAGCCTGGTGGACAGTGCCCTCGTGGCCCAGGCGTTCAAGCTCGAGGGCCGCAAGGATCTGTTCAAGCGCGACGACGCGGCGCCGCTGGCGAGCGCGGGCACGGTGGGCAGCGTGGGCTGCGGCACCGTGGTGCTGGTCGCCCTGGTGCTGATCGTGCTCCTGCTGTTGTTCTCGCGGGGCTGCAGCTCGTCGTGCGACCCCGAGCGCGAGAACTGCACCTCGTCGAGCTACCGCTCCTCGGGCGGCTCCTTCGGGGGCTGGTCCAGCGGGGGCGGGCACAAATAGCGCGGCACGGCCAAAGCGGGGCACGGCACGGCCGCGGCGCCATCGGCAATTTTTCTCTTCGTTCCATCAAGGAGTTCACCATGACACTCGACTGGCTGCATCCCGCCGCGTTCTTCGGCTCCATCCTGTTCGCGCTGATCGGCGTGCTGGTGTTCTGGATCAGCTTCATCGTCATCGACAAGCTGACGCCCTACGACCTCTGGGCCGAGATCGTCGAGAAGCAGAACAAGGCCCTGGCGATGGTGGTGGCGGCGATGTGCCTGGGCATCAGCGTCATCGTGGCGGCGGCGATCCACGGGGGGTGAGGCGCCCGAGGGTGCTGTGCGTGCAGGGGGATGACGCGCGGGGAAATGGACCCGCACGGTGCAGCCTCGCGCCGCGCAACCCCCGCAAATCCTGGACGGACTGTGGATGAATTATTAAGAATAGTTATCATTGTCATTACAATTCGCCGCTTTTGTAACACGGCCGTAGCCATAGGGGTGGCGGCCGGTTTTCCGAGAGCGACATGGCGAAACCCATCCTTTTCCGAGCGCGGCGCGTGCGAAGCCGCCCCATGGCCGGCACGCAGGCCCGTCTTTCAGCAGCGCTTCTCGTCCACGGTACGCCTCGCTTCGGCACGGTGCCCCTGCGGGCCGCGATGCTGTGGGCGGGTCTCGCGGGCGCGGCCTGGGCCCAGGCCGAATCCCCCGCGGACGGCGGCGCCGCCGCGCAGGCCGCACTGCCCACCGTGCATGTGTCGGGCGCGCAGTTCGATCCCGACGACGTGCGCCCCGAGGGCGTGACGACGGCCACCAAGACCTACACCGCGCCGCGCGACATTCCGCAGACCATCGACACGGTCGAGGTCAACAAGTACAAGAGCTACGGCATCAACGACCTCGCCACCATGCTCGACGGCCAGCCGGGCGTGACCGCGAACTACGACATGCGCGGCGAGGGGCTGACGATCCGCGGCTTCGACGTGAGTTCGGGCGACATCTACCGCGACGGGGTGCGCGAAGGTGGCCAGGTGCGGCGCAGCACCGCGAACGTGGAGCGCATCGAGATCCTCAAGGGCCCGGCCTCGGTGCTCTATGGCCGCGGCGCGGGCGGCGGCGTGGTCAACCTGGTGAGCAAGCAGGCGCGCTTCGACGCCAAAAGCAGCGCCACGCTGCGCGGCGGATCGTGGGACAACGTGGGCGGCACGCTGGACATCAACCGCGTGCTGAGCCCAAACGTGGCCGTGCGCCTCACGGCCGACCGCGAGCAGGCGCACAGCTTCCGCAGCGGCATCCGCAACAGGAACGAGATGGTGTCGCCCAGCATCCTCGTGGATACGCGCACGGGCCTGCGCTGGACGGGCCAGTACACCTACGACAACGTCTGGCGCGTGCCGGACCGCGGCCCGGCCTACGAACAGTTGCCCGCGGGCGTCTCGCCGCGCCAGGGATTCGCGCAGCCCGGCGACTACGTGGAAGACCGCCTGCGCGTGCTGCGCTCGGACCTGGGCTACGACTTCAACCCGCGGTGGAGCGTGCGCTGGGTGGCCAGCCAGCGCGAGGCCCGGCAGGATTTCGACCACTACTTCCTGGGCACCTACTGCAATGCCCGCGGCCGCACGCCCACGGGCGCGGCGTGCACGAACCCAGGGCTGCTGCGCCAGAGCTATGCCTGGCAGCAGACGAACAACAAGACCACCATCCACACCGTGGACCTGACCGGCCGCGCCGAGCTGGCCGGCATGGCGCACGAGCTGCTGGTGGGCGTGGAGCACAGCGACGAGGAACGCCAGCCGCGGCTTTTCTCCACCGCGGCGAGCAACGGCTTCGTCGATCCGTTCAATCCGGTGTTCAACGCGGTGCGGCCCGCGCAGGGCACGCCGACGCAGCACAACCTGCACCTGGCCCGCGCCCGGGCGCTCTACGCGCAAGACCTCATCAGCCTCACGCCGCAGTGGAAGCTGTTGGTGGGTGCGCGCTACGACGACTACGACTTCGACAGCCTGAACCGCCTCACCGATGCCTGGCGCCATGCGAGCGGCAGCTCCGTGAGCCCGCGCGCCGGACTGGTGTGGCAGCCCAGCCGCGAGCACAGCGTGTATGCCTCGTACAGCAAGAGCTTCTCTCCCTATGGCGGGCGCGGCATGCTGGGCGTGAGCGGCGCGCAGGACGACGAGCCGCAGTATTCGCGCCAGTTCGAGGCGGGCATCAAGAGCGATTGGCTGCAGGGTGCGCTTTCCACGCAGTTCTCGGCCTACCAGATCGAGCACTACAACATCCGCTACCAGCCCGATGCGACCAACGAGCCCGACGTCTGGGCCGTGCGCGGCAAGGAGCGCTCGCGCGGGCTGGAGTTCACCGTGTCGGGCCGCGTGGCGGCCGGCTGGTACGTGCGCGGGGGCGCGGGCATCACCCACGCGGAAGTGGTGGAGAACCTGGCCAACCGCGCGCTCGAGGGCAAGGACCTGCGCGACGTGGCGCGCCGCACGGGCAACCTGTTCGTGCGCTACGCGCCGTCCGGGCCCTGGTACGGCGAACTGGGCGTGACGCACGCGGGTCCGCGCTGGGCGAACGATGCCAACACGTCGCGCATGGCGGGCTACAGCCGCTGGGATGCGCTCGTCGGCTGGCGCGCCGCGCCGTGGACGGTGACGGCGGCGGTCTCCAACCTGTTCGACAAGGAGTACTGGCGCCCGGGCACCAGCGGCCTGCCGGGCACGCCGCGCTCGCTGCTGGTGAGCGTGAACTACCAGTTCTGACGCCGGGGGCGGCGTCAGAGGCCCAGGGCCCGGCGCAGTTGCGCCCCCGTGAGCCGCTGGCGCGGGCCCGCCAGCAGCGCGCACATGCGTTCGTTGCAGGGTGCGGCCACGCCGTGCCGTGCGGCCAGGCGCACGACGGCGCCGCAGAGGTCGTCGATCTCGGTGGGCCGGCCGGCCTCCAGGTCGTCCCACATCGAGGAGCGCGCGGCCGGATCGATGCGCAGCATGCGGCGTGCGAGCCGCGTGAAAAGCGCGTCGGGCAGCCGAAGCACGTGCGGCAGCAGTGCCGGCGGCAGGGGCGCGATCTTCGCGGGGCGGATGCCGGCATGCGCCATGGCGCGCAGCGCTTCGGCCTGCAGCGCCGCGAAGACGATCCGGAAATCGCGGACTCGCAGCTCGTCGCGCAGCGGCAGGTCCGACAGCGCGTTCACGGGGTTGTTGAGGTTCAGCAGCAGCTTGCCCCATTGCACGGGCCGGATGTCGCCTACGGCGAGCGCGTCGAGGCCGGCGGCGGAGAACACACCGGCCAGCGGGGCGGTGGCCGGGTCGCGCTGCAGCTGGATGCGGCCCGTGGTCGCACGGTGCACGTGCGTGCCGCGCAGCACCACGTTGTAGGGCACCATGGCCCCGACGGGGTGCAGGGCCGGGGCATGGGCCGCGATGCGCGCCACGTTCTCCACGCCGTTCTGCAGCGAGACCACCGGCAGGCCCGCGGGGCAGGCGGCGGCCAGCGCCTGCGCGGCCTGCGCCGTGCCGCCGCCTTTCACGCAGAGCAGGACGGTGCTGCCCGGCGCGCGGGCCAGGGCACCGGGCGTCTCCGCCAGGCGCAGCCGGCCCGGGGGCAGGTGCGCATCGAACCCGTCCAGGTCGCTCACGCGCAGGCCGTCGCGCGCCAGGGCTTCCAGGATGCGCGGTCGCCCGACCAGCGCCACGTCCTGCCCGGCGGCGGCCAGGCGCCCGCCGACGTAGAGGCCGATCGCGCCGGCGCCCATGACGATGAATGGCATGCGGTTCCTTCCGTGCGGCCATGGAGAAGAGGTCTCCATCGAGGCCCGTCGCATTGTGGCGCCTGGCGGGCGGCCCACCGTGCCGGACATCGCGCCCGCGTGCCCTCCGGTCCATGCAAAGGCGGGAATCCATCCCGCAAAATAGCGGGCTTGACCGCCACTCCCGCTCCCCTTGCGCCGGCCGCCGCGCCCCGGCCCCTCGACGTCGCCCTGCTCGCCAGCGTGTTCGTCGTGGCCGCCTGCGGGCTGCTCTACGAACTCGCCGCCGGCGCGCTCGCCTCCTACGTGCTGGGCGATTCGGTGCTGCAGTTCTCCACCGTCATCGGCACCTACCTGTTCGCGATGGGCATGGGCTCGTGGCTCTCGCGGTATTTCGACCGCCAGCTGCCCGCGCACTTCCTGCGCATCGAACTGCTGGTCGCGGTGGTGGGCGGGGCACTGCCCGCGCTGCTGTTCCTGGCGAACGCCTACGTGCCGGGCGCGTTCCGGCTGCTGCTCTATGGCATGGTGCTGCTGGTCGGCATGCTGGTGGGGCTGGAGATTCCGCTCGTGATGCGCATCCTCAAGCGCAACGTGGCGCTCAAGGACCTGGTCTCGCAGGTGCTCACCTTCGACTACCTGGGCGCGCTGGCGGTGTCGCTCGCGTTCCCGCTGCTGCTGGTGCCGCACCTGGGGCTGGTGCGCACGGGGCTGCTGTTCGGCATTTTCAACGCGGTGGTGGCGGTCTGGGCGCTGTGGCTGTTCCGGCACGAGCTGCGGCGCTTCCGGGCGCATGCGCTGGCGTGCGCGGCCGTGCTCGGGGCGCTGCTGGCGGGCTTCGCCGGGGCCGAGCACATCACCCGGCTGGCGGAAGACCGCTTCTACCAGGACCGCATCGTCATCGCCAGTGCCTCGCCCTACCAGCGCATCGTGGTCACGCACGGCCGCTCGGGCTACCGGCTGTTCCTGAACGGCAACCTGCAGTTCGCCGAGCGCGACGAGTACCGCTACCACGAGGCGCTGGTGCATCCGGCGATGTCGGCCCACGGGGCGCCGAAGCGCGTGGCGGTGCTGGGCGGCGGCGACGGCATGGCGGTGCGCGAGATCCTGAAGTACCCCTCGGTCGAATCGGTCACGCTGGTGGAGCTGGACCCGGCCATGACGCAGCTCTTCCGCACCGATCCGGCGCTGGTGCGGCTCAACGCGGGCGCGCTCAACGACCCGCGGGTGCGCATCGTCAACACCGACGCGTTCCAGTGGCTGCAGGAGAGGGGCGGCGGGGATTCCCCCGGTTTCGATGTGATCGTGGTGGACTTCCCCGATCCGACGAATTTCGCGATCGGCAAGCTCTACACGAACAGCTTCTACGCGTTGCTGGAGCAGCGCCTCGCGGCCAGCGGCTACGCGGTGGTGCAGACCACATCCCCACTGGTGGCGCGGCAGAGTTTCTGGACCGTGGTGCAGACCATCGAGTCGACGGGCCTCGCGGTGGCGCCGTACCACGTGCATGTGCCGAGCTTCGGCGAGTGGGGCTTCGTCATCGCCAGCCGGCGGCCGTGGCGCCTGCCGGAGCGGCTTCCCGAAGGACTGCGCTTTCTCTCGCCTGCCACGCTGCCGCTGCTCTTCGACTTCCCGCTCGACATGGCCCGGGTGCCGGCCGAGGTGAACCGCCTGTCGAACCAGGTGTTGGTACACACCTACGAGCAGGAGTGGGGCCGGGTGGCGGCGCACTGAACATCCGCATCCCTGCAAACCCTAATCCCATGCAATGTGCGGAAATTGACTGGGTGGGGCACAATGTGATATTCATTTTTATCAATATCTCTTGTGCTGGACCGGTTTTTCTACACTGAGGGCACGGGGAGCAATCCCTTCCTGGCATGGGGCCACGATCCGTGGATGGTGGCGCTGTCGGTGGGGCTGGCGATCGCGTCGTCCACCATGGCGATGCACATGGTCGGGCTCGCGCGCACCGCGGCCACGGTGTTCGCCCGCCAGGCGATCGTGTTCTCCGGGGCCCTGGCCCTGGGTGGCGGCATCTGGGCGATGCACTTCGTCGGCATGCTGGCCTTCGACCTGTGCGCCCAAGGGGCGTTCCGGCCCGGGACCACGGCGCTGTCGGTGCTGCCCAGCGTGCTGGCGTCGCTGATGGCCCTGTCGGTGCTGGCGCGGCCCACGATCGGCAGCCGCGGCGCCACGGCCGGCGGTGCCGTGGTCGGCGCGGGCATCGGCCTGATGCACTACCTGGGCATGTCGGCTTCGAGCCTCTCGCCGGTGATGCGCTACGACGCCGCCGGCTTCACCGCGTCCGTGGTGTTCGCCGTGGCGATGTCGATCGCGGCGCTGCATGCGCGCCTCTGGCTGCAGCGGCGCAGGGACATGCCGCCGTGGCTGGCCGACGTGGTCGGCGGCACGGTGCTGGGGCTGGCCATCGCCGGCATGCACTACATCAGCGTGGATGCCCTGCGCCTCGCGGGTCCGGCCGAGCCGTTCCTGGTGCCCGGCAGCGGTACCGGCGGCTATCTGCCCCTGGCCATCGCCGTGGTCACCATGGTGCTGGGCATGCTGATCACCATCGCGAGCAGCGCCCTGCGCCACCGGCGGCTCTACCGGCAGGCCATGGCCACCGCGCTGCACCTGCGCGCGGTGGTGGACACGGCCGCGGACGGCATCGTGGTGATCGACGCGGAAGGCACGGTCCAGTCGTTCAACGGGGCGGCCGAGCGCCTGCTGGGCTGGCGCGCCGCCGAGGTGCTGGGGCGCAGCGCAGGCATCCTCGTGCCGGCGCCGCAGCGCGGCCGCCTCGAGCAGGCCCTGCGCGGCGACCTGGAGGGTGGCCTGGTCCGGATCGCCGGCGCCGTCCACGAGGTGCAGGCCCTGCGCAAGGACGGCTCCTGCGTGGACATCCGCCTCTCGGTGGGCCGCGTGGAGCAGCCGGACCGCCCGGTGTTCGTGGGATTCCTGGTGGACCTGACCGAGCGCAAGGCGCTGGAGGCGGAGCGCCGCCGCGGCGAGGAGCAGTTGCGTTCGCTGGTCGGCAACATTCCAGGGGTGGCGTTCCGGTGCCGCTACCAGCGCGACTGGGCGATGCTGTTCATCAGCGATGCGGTGGAGGCCCTCACGGGATGGGCCGCCGCCGATTTCACCGCCGGACGCATCGGCTTCGACCGGCTCATCCACCCCGACGACGCCGAGCGCGCCTGGGAGGAGGTGTCGTGCGCGGTGGCCGCGGGCCGGCCCTACCAACTCGAATACCGCCTCTTCGCCCGCTCGGGCGCGCTGGTGTGGGTGTCGGAAACCGGCCGCGGCATGGCGGGGGCCGGCGATGCGGTGGAGTGGCTTGACGGCGTCATCCTGGACATTTCCGAGGCCAAGGCCCGCAATGCCGAATTCTCCGGCGTGCTGTGCGCGCTCGACCGCGCCCAGGCGGTCGCCGAATTCGACCTGCAGGGCCGGCTGCTTTCCGCCAACGCCAACTTCCTGGCGCTCATGGGCTACACGCTCGACGAGGTGGCGGGGCAGCACCACAGCCTCTTCTGCACGCCGGAGTACGTGCACGATCCGGCGTACGGGGACATGTGGGATCGGCTGGTCGGCGGCGAACTGGATGCCGGCGAATACCAGCGCCTGGGCAAGGGCGGGCGGCACGTGTGGATCCAGGCCACCTACAACCCCATCCTCGACGCGGAGGGGCGGACCACCAAGATCGTCAAGTTCGCCACCGACCTGAGCGGCCGCCGCGCCATGGAGCAGGACCTGCGCCGCGCCAAGGAGCACGCCGAGCAGGCGGCCCAGGCCCGCGCGACCTTCCTGGCCAACATGAGCCACGAGATCCGCACGCCCATGAACGCCATCATCGGCTTCACGGAGGCGCTGCTGGACACCGCCCTGGATGCGACGCAGCGCCGGCACCTGGGGATAGCGCACCAGGCGTCGCGGTCGATGCTGCGGCTGCTCAACGACATCCTGGACACCGCCAAGCTCGAAAAGGGCGCGGTGGAACTGGAGGCCGCGGACTTCAGCCTGCAGGACCTGTGCGAGCAGATCCTCGCCTCACTGCGCATCCATGCCGCCAAGAAGGGGCTGGCGCTGGAGGTGGACTATCCCGCGGGCGTGCCGCAGTTCTGGCGCGGCGACGGGTTCCGCGTGCAGCAGATCCTGCTGAACCTGCTGGGCAACGCGATCAAGTTCACGCACCAGGGCCGGGTGACGCTGCGCGTGCGGCAGGAGGACGGCCACCTGGTGCTGGCGGTGGAGGACACCGGCATCGGCATCGACCCCGAGAGCATGGCCCGCATCTTCGACCTGTTTTCGCAGGCGGACGCCTCGACCACGCGCCGCTTCGGCGGCACGGGGCTGGGCACCACCATCGCCCGGCAACTGGCCGAACTCATGGGCGGCAGCATCGCCGTGCAGAGCGCGGTGGGCGTGGGCAGCACGTTCACGGTGCGGCTGCCGCTGCCGCCCGCCGAGACCGCCGCGTCGGAGCGGGTGCTGCGCCGCGTGGACCTGCCGCCGCTGCGCGTGCTGGCCGTGGACGACGTGCAGGCCAACCTGGAGCTGCTGGAAATCCTGCTGGGGCGCGCGGGCCACACGGTGGTGTGCGCCCCGGGCGGCTCGGCGGCCGTCGAGGCCTTCGCCTCCGGGCGCTTCGACCTCGTTCTGATGGACCTGCAGATGCCTGACATGGACGGGCTCGAAGCCACCCGCCTGCTGCGGGAGTACGAGCGGGAGAGCGGCCACCGCCCGACCCCGATCGTCGCGCTCTCGGCCAGCGTGCTCGAGCAGGACCGGCGCGACGCGCGCGCCGCGGGCATGGACGGTTTCGCCAGCAAGCCGGTGGAGCCTGCGCGCCTCGCGCAGGAGATGGCGCGCGTGCTCGGGCTGCCCCACGGGGCATCCGCAGGGTTCGCCGTGCAGGCCGCGCTGCGGGGGGCAGAGGCGCCCGGGAACGAACCGCTGCCCGTGCCGCCTGTGTCGCCCGTGTCGCCTGTGCCGCCGATCGACTGGCACCGCGGTCTGCAGGTCTGGAGCCAGCCGTCCGCGCTGCACCGCGCCATCGACCGCTTCATGCAGGACGCCCACCCGCTGGCCGCCAGCCTCCAGGCCGCGGTGGACGGCGAGGACTGGCCCGAGGTGGCCCGGGGGGCGCACCGCCTGCGGGGCGCGGCCGGCAATCTGTCGCTGGTGCGGTTGCAGACCGCGGCGGACGTGCTCGAGCGTGCCGCCCGGGACGCAGACGCGGCGCTCGCGTGCTCCGCGATGCAGGCCATCGCGCCGGCGCTGGAGTCCGTGCGCGAGGCGCTGCGGCAGCAGTCCCCAGCGCCCGGCGCAGCTGCGTCCGCCGCGGCGGGCACGGTCGATCCCGCGCTGCTGTGGCAGGCGATGGAGGCGATGGACCAGGCCCTCGCGCGCTCCGAACTGGCCGAAGCGCCGCTGGCGCTGCTGTCCACCGGGCTGCCCGCGGCCGATGCGGCGCGCCTGCAGGAAACACTGGACCGGTTCGATTTCGACGCCGCGCGCGCCGTTCTGCAGGCCTTGCGCAGCGGCCGCGCCGTGGCGGAGGCCTTGCCGACATGACAGCGACCGAAGACCTCCGTCCGCGCCTGCTGCTGGTGGACGACGAGCCCGCCAACCTGCAGGTGCTGCGCCACGTCCTCCAGGAGGAGTACCGCCTGCTGTTCGCCACGGACGGGGTCCGGGCGCTGGACATCGTGCGCCGGCAGCGGCCCGATCTGGTGCTGCTGGACGTGATGATGCCCGCCATGGACGGCTATGCCGTGTGCGAGGCGATGAAGGCCGATCCGGCGATCGCGGACATTCCGGTGGTCTTCGTTTCCGCCCTGGGCGAAGCGGGACACGAGGCGCGGGGTTTCGAGGCCGGCGCGGTGGACTACATCACCAAGCCCGTGAGCGCCCCGGTGGTCCGCGCCCGGGTGCGTACGCACCTCTCGCTCGCGCGGGCGGAGGAGCTGCGCGCCACGCGCCTGCAGATCGTGCAGCGGCTCGGGCGTGCCGCCGAATACAAGGACAACGAGACCGGCATGCACGTCATCCGCATGAGCCACTACGCCCAGCTGCTGGCGCGGGCGGTGGGCATGGGGGATGCCTGGGCGGAAGACCTCCTGCATGCCGCGCCGATGCACGACGTGGGCAAGATCGGCATTCCCGATGCCGTGCTGCTCAAGCCCGGCAAGCTCGATGCCGAGGAGTGGGCGGTGATGCGCCGGCATCCAGAAATCGGCGCGGAGATCATCGGCGAGCACGCCAGCGGCGTGCTGTGCATGGCGCGGCAGATCGCCCTCACGCACCACGAGAAATGGGACGGCAGCGGCTACCCCGAGGGCCTGGCCGGCGAGGCGATTCCGCTCGCGGCGCGCATCGTGGCGATCGCCGACGTGTTCGATGCCCTCACCACGCGCCGCCCCTACAAGGAAGCATGGAGCATGGAGACGGCCTTCTGCCATCTGCGCGCGGAGGCCGGGCGCCACTTCGATCCCGCCCTGGTCGAGCCCTTCATCGCTCTGGAGCCGGAGATCCGGGCCGTGCGCGAGCGCTGGGCGGAGTAACGCCGCGGGCACGGACCTGCCACGGCCCTGGCGTAGAGTACGCCGCATGTCCGCCTTCCCCACCGACCTTCCTGCGCTGCGGCGCCGCACCCTGCTGCGGGGTGCCGCGGCCACGGCCGCTTTCTCGCTGGCGGGCTGCGAGCCGGCACCGCGCGATCTGCCCGGAGGCTACACCGGCATCGACATGGCCCGGGGCCATGCACTGCGCGACCGCCTGCAGAAGGGCGGGGCCATCGAGCCCGACATCGTGCGCCGCACCCAGGTGGTGGTGGCGGGCGGCGGCATCGCGGGCCTGGCGGCCGCGCGCGCGCTGCGCCTGGCCGGGGTGGACGACTTCGTGCTGCTGGAGATGGAGGACACCGTCGGCGGCAACAGCCGTGCCGGGCAGGTGGACGGCATCGCCTGCCCGCTGGGCGCGCACTACCTGCCCGTGCCCGGCGACAGTGCGCGCGAGGTGCAGGACCTGCTGGAGGAACTCGGCCTGCGCCGCCGCGTGGCGGGCCGCTGGCAGATCGACGAGGCCAGCCTCTGCCACAGCCCGCAGGAACGCCTGTTCTTCCGGGGCGCCTGGCAGGACGGGCTGCTGCCGATGAACGGCGTGGGAGCGGACACGCTCGCGCAGTACCGGCGGTTTTCCGAGCGCGTGGCCGAACTCGGGCGCGCCGCGCGCTTCGCCATGCCGACGTTCAAGCTGTGGCGGGGCGACCAGCCCCTGGCGGCGCCGCTGCGCGCGCTGGATGCGCAGACCTTCGCTGCCTGGCTGGACCAGGAGGGCCTGGGCGACGCGCACCTGCGCTGGTACCTGGACTACTGCTGCCGCGACGACTACGGCGCGGGCGCCGCGCGCGTCTCGGCCTGGGCGGGCATCCACTACTTCGCGAGCCGCCACGGCTTCCACGCGCCCGGCGACGCCGCGGGAAGCGAGGAGCGCGAACGCGAGGGCGTGCTGACCTGGCCCGAGGGCAACGGCTGGCTGGCCCGGCGCCTGGCCGGGCCGCTGGACGATGCCGGGCTGGTGCGCTCCGGCAGCACGGTGCTGCGCATCGAGGAGAACCGGCGCGGCGTGGAGGTGGACGTGCTGCACCACGCGAGCGACAGCATCGAGCGCTGGCAGGCCCGGCGCTGCGTGGTGGCGGTGCCGGTGTACGTGGCCGCGCGCGTGGTGCGCAATCCGCCGGCCTTCCTCGCCCAGGCCGCGCAGCGGCTGCAGTGGGCCCCGTGGCTGGTGGCCAACCTGCGCATCGACGCTCCGCTCGCCGACCGCGAGGGCGCGGCCCCCGCCTGGGACAACGTGCTCTACGACGATCCCGCCCCCGGAGGCCTGGGCTACGTGGATGCCGGCCACCAGCGCCTCGACCCCCGTCCCGGGCCCACCGTGCTCACCTACTACCGCGCGCTCGGCGATGTGCCGGACGGCCGCCGCCAGCTCGCCGAGCAGCCCTGGACGCACTGGCGCGACGCCATCCTGGCCAGCCTGGCGGCCCCGCACCCCGACCTGCACGCCCGCATCACGCGCGTGGAGATCACCCGCTACGGCCACGCCATGGCGATTCCCGTGCCCGGCACGCAGGACTTCCTGAGCCGGGTCGGCCGCATGCCTGCGGCGCGGCAGCGCTACCTGCTGGCGAACGGCGAGCGCATCGCCGCGCCCGCTGTCCCGGGCACCGCGCGCCTCGCATTCGCGCACGCCGACTGGTCGGGGTATTCGGTGTTCGAAGAGGCTTTCACGCGTGGGCACGCGGCGGGCATGGCGGCCGCTGCCTGAGCGTTCACGGCAGGCCGGCCGCCGGGGGACGGACGGGGCTCCGCCGCGCGGTCCATGCCCCTGATTGCGGTGCGGGAATGGCGCCCGCCCAGCCAATCCGATATGAATTCGATATATCTTATGTGAATAGATATATCGGAATTCGCCATGAAAAACTTCGAATTGCTCGACCCCCGCGGCGCACCGGCCGGGCCTCGGCGCGGGGGCGGCCGCGTGTTCGGGCACGGTGGCCTGCGCCTCGTGCTCCTGCGGCTGATCGCCGACCGGCCCCGGCACGGGTACGAACTCATCAAGGCCATCGAGGAGCGCCTGGGCGGCAGCTACAGCCCGAGCCCCGGCGTGATCTACCCGACCCTCACCCTGCTCGAGGAACTGGGCCACGTCACCGTGAGCGCCGAAGGCGGTGGCCGCAAGCTCCACACGGTCACCGATGCGGGCCTCGAGCATCTGCAGGCGCATCGCGACGAGGTCGAGGCCCTGCTGGCCCGCATGGCCGACGGTGCGGGAGGGCGCGGCGCCGGCCGGCCCGCGCCGGTGGAGCGCGCGGTGCACAACCTGCGCCAGGCGCTGCACATGCGCCTGGCGGGCCCGCCGCTGGATACGGCGCAGGTCCATGCGATCGCCGATCTGCTCGACGAAGCCGCCCGCCGGATCGAGCGGCTGTGAGCCGCGCCCATCCGAGTTTTCCCCCCGCGGCCCGCCGCACCGGCCGCCATCTCCAGGATCACCCATGAGCCAGACTGCGCTTCCCCCTTCTCCCCAGCCGACCCCTGCACAGCTGGAAACCCGCGCGCTGCAGCGCGTGCGCCACGAACTGCGCCTGCGGACCCTCGCGGTGCAGCGCGCCGAGCGCATCACCCCGCACTGCGTGCGCGTGACACTCGACGGCGAAGAGCTCGACGGATTCCACAGCCCCGGTTTCGACGACCACGTGAAGCTGTTCCTGCCCGATCCCGCCACGGGCGAGGCGCTGCTGCCCGCGGTCGATGCCCAGGGCGCACCGGTGCCGGGAGCGCCGCGCCCGGCCATGCGCGACTACACGCCGCGCCAGCACGATGCGCGGGCCGGCACGCTCGCCATCGATTTCGCCGTGCACGACGCCGGACCGGCCACGGCCTGGGCACTGCAGGCCGCCCCGGGCCAGCGCATCGGCATCGGCGGGCCCCGTGGCTCGCTGCTGGTGCCGCTCGCCTTCGACGGCTATGTGCTGATCGGCGACGACACGGCGCTGCCGGCCATCGCGCGCCGCCTGGCCGAATTGCCCGAGGCCACGCCCGTGCTCGCGCTCATCGAAGTGGACGGCCCGGCCGACGAGCAGCCCCTGCCCACCCGGGCCGCGGCGCGCATCCGGTGGGTCCACCGCGGTGGTGGCATGGCCGGCGAGCCCGGCCCGCTGCTCGACGCCCTGCGGTCGCTGCCGCTGCCCGCCGGCGACGTGCATGCCTGGGTGGCCTGCGAGACCGCCGTGGCCAAAGCCCTGCGCCAGCACCTGGTGGGTGAGCGCGGCGTGCATCCGAAGTGGATCAAGGCGTCGGGCTACTGGCGGCGCGGCACCGCGGCCACGCACGAGACCCACGAAGACTGACGGCGTGCCGGGGGCCGCGGCGCCCCGTTCCGGCCCGGCAGGACGCGGCTCCGTCCGATACGGAAGAGCCGCGGCCGGCGCGATACTGCCGGCCTGGCTCCAGCCGGGGCCCTTTTTCGCCCGACCCACGCCCATGTCCCGCCACGATCTGCCGCCTTCCGGCCCGTCCCGACGGGGTTCTTCCGCTCCCGCGCGCGCGGAGGATGGCGCCGGCCTGCGCGCCCTGCGGACCATCGCGGGCTTCGAGGCGTTCAAGGGCGCCGTGGCCGTGCTGGCCGGAGCGGGGCTGCTGGGCCTCGTGCACCACGACCTGCACCGCGTCGCGGTGTCGCTGATCGGGCACGTGGGCCTGGCGCCGGGGGAGCGCTATCCGGCGATGCTGTTGTCCCGCATCGACCTGTGGGCCCATGAGGACCTGCGGTGGCTGCTGCTGGCGATCACCGCGTACGCCGCGCTGCGCTTCGTCGAGGCCTATGGGCTCTGGACGGGCCGCGCCTGGGGAGAGGCCCTGGGTGCGCTCTCGGGCGGGCTCTACATCCCGTTCGAGGCATGGCACTGGCTGCACCGGCCGTCGCTCGCCGCGACCGCGGTGATCGTGGTGAACGCCGGGGTCGTCGCCTACCTGGCCTGGCGGCTGTGGAAGCGGCCGTCACCGGCCTGACACCGAACACCGGCATCGTCGCGGGTTTCCATCCGCCCCGGTGCCCCGCATGCCTGCTGCCTTCCGCTTCGTTTCGCTCGCCGCCACCCTGCTGTCGTGCGCGGCCCTCTCCTGCGCCCACGCGCAGACGACGGCCTTCCCCGCCACGCTCGCCGGCCACGCCGTGCTGCCCGCGCAGTCCTTCATTCCCGCCCCGGCGGATGCGCCCGCCGACCTGCGCACCAGCGGCAAGTTCACCACCGCGCGGCGCGTGGACGCCGTGGGCACGGTCGAGGGCACGTCCGCCGGCCGGCCCACGGGGGTCTCGCTGCCGTTCCAGGGCCAGCCGCTGCAGGGCCACTCGGGCATCAAGCGCATGGCCGACGGCAGCTTCTGGATCCTCACCGACAACGGCGCCGGCGCGAAGGCCAATTCGCCGGACTTCATGCTCTACCTGAACCACTACGCGGTGGACTTCAAGACCGGGCAGTTCCAGCGCCTGAAGACCGTGTTCCTGCACGATCCGGACAAGAAGGTGCCCTTCCGCATCGCCGAAGAGGGCACGAAGGAGCGCTACCTGACCGGCGCGGACTTCGATCCCGAGAGCTTCCAGTTCGCGGGCGGCGCGCTCTGGATCGGCGACGAGTTCGGCCCCTTCCTCATCAAGGCCGACCTGGACGGCAAGGTGCTGGCGGTGTTCGACACCCAGGTGGACGGCCGCGTCGTGCGCTCGCCCGACCATCCCGCCCTCACCACCGCCGCCGCGCCCGACGCGAAGGCTCCGGCCTTCGACATCAAGCGCTCCAAGGGCTTCGAGGGCATGGCGTCCAGCCCCGACGGCAGCCGGCTCTACGCGCTGCTCGAAGGCCCGGTGTGGGACGAATCCGCCAAGGCGTATGAATCCGTGGAGGGCGGCCGGCAGTACCTGCGCGTGCTGGAATTCGACGTGCAGTCGGAACAATGGACCGGCCGCCACTGGAAGTACGTACTCGAAGCCAACCAGAACGCCATCGGCGACTTCAACATGATCGATCCCACCATGGGCCTGATCATCGAGCGCGACAACGGCGAGGGCACGCCCGACCGGGCCTGCCCCGAGGGGCAGAAGCGCGCGGACTGCTTCCACGACGTGGCGAAGTTCAAGCGCGTCTACAAGGTCGAGCTGACCGACGCCAACGCCGGCGGCCCGCTGCGCAAGGTGGGCTACATCGATCTGCTGAACATCCAGGACCCGGAGCACCTCGCCAGGAAGCCGCTCACCGGGGGCGCGCTCGCCTTCCCGTTCTTCACCATCGAGAACGTGGACGTGGTGGACGCCACCCACATCGTGGTGGGCAACGACAACAACCTGCCCTTCAGTTCCAGCCGCGACCCGCGCCGTGCCGACGACAACGAGCTGGTGCTCATCGAGGCGGGCGGGCTGCTGCGGGCGCGCTGAGGGCCGGGGCGCCGCCGGTCTTTGCGGCCAGGCCACGGCATGCCGCTGCGGTTGGGTCACAATCCCGGTAGTCCACCCGCCAACCGGCTGCCCGGCGCAGCCCGTGCCGGGTCCGTCCGGGGAGTCTCCGTCCATTGACCCAACCGCCCGCCCTGTCTTCCCGCACCGGTCCCGATGACGGTGCGGCCCTCGCCTTCCCGGCGGGCCCTCCCGCGGCGCACCCCGATGCGCCGCCGCGCCCGCGCACGCTCGAGGAGCTGGAGGCGCACCTGCGCTTCGCCGCGGCCGCGGGCGGGCTCGGGTTCTGGGAGCTGGACGTCGAGACGATGGAGCTCACGAGTTCCGAGGTGTGCCGGGAGCACTTCGGGCTGCGCGCCGAGCAGCCACTGTCCTCGCGGGCCGTGGCGGCCGCCGTCCACCCGGACGACATGCCGCGCGTGCGCGCCGCGTTCGAGCAGAGCATCGCCCAGCGGCAGGAATACGCGATGGACCACCGCATCCGGCGCCTGGACGGGCAGGTGCGCTGGCTCAAGGTGCGGGCGCGCGTGCACGGCGGCACGGCGGGGCACAGCCTGCGCATCGCCGGCACGGTGCAGGACGTCACCGACCAGACGCTCGCCGAGCGCCGCACGCAGGCGCTGCTGCAGCTCGACGACAGCTTCCGCTCGCTCGACGATCCGGCCGACATGGCCTACGCGGCGGCGCGCCTGCTGGGCGAGATGCTCGCCGTGGGGCGCGCGGGATACGGCGACATCGACGAGACGAACACGGTCACGATCTACCGCGACTGGACGGACCTGGGCATGTCCACGGCCGCCGGCCGGCACCACCTGCCCCACTACGGGCATTTCTACCAGGACCTGCTGCGCGGCGACATCGTCGTGGTGAACGACATCTCCACCGACCCGCGCACGTCCGGGCACACGTCCGCCCTGAAGGCGGTGCAGGCGGGTGCGCTGGTGAACCTGCCCCTCATCGAAGACGGCCGCCTGGTCGCGATGCTGTTCCTGAACCATCCGGGGCCGCGGACCTGGTCCGCCGACGAACTGGCGCTGATCCGCAGCGTGGCCCACCGCACGCGCATGGCCGTGCAGCGGCGCACCGCGGAGCGGCAGCTGCGCGCGCTGGCCGACACGCTGGAGTCGAAGGTGGAGCAGCGCACGCGCGAACTCATGGCCGCCGAAGAGGCACTGCGCCAGGCGCAGAAGATGGAGGCCGTGGGCCAGCTCACCGGCGGCATCGCGCACGATTTCAACAACCTGCTGGGCGGCATCATGGCGAGCCTGGACCTGATGCGCCTGCGCATGTCCCAGGGCCGCCATGGCGACCTCGGACGCTGCATCGAAACGGCCCACCGCTCCGCCAAGCGCGCGGCCGCGCTCACCCACCGGCTGCTCGCCTTCTCGCGGCGGCAGACGCTCGCCCCCAGCGTGGTGGACCTGAACCTGCTGGTCGCCGGCCTGCTGGAGCTGGTGGAGCGCACCGTGGGGCCTTCCATCGCGGTGCGGTTCGAGTCCACGGCAGGGCTGTGGAAGGTCCGCGCCGATGCGGGCCAGATCGAGAACTCGCTGCTGAACCTGTGCATCAACGCGCGCGACGCCATGCCCGGCGGCGGCACGCTGCGCATCTCCACCGCCCACCACGCGGTCGCGGCTCCCGGGCCCGGCGAACCGGAACCGGCCGGTGCGGCCAGGCTGCCGCCCGGCGACTATGTCACGCTGGCCGTGGCCGACACCGGTGCGGGCATGCCGCCCGAGGTGGTCGAGCGGGCCTTCGAGCCGTTCTTCACCACCAAGCCCATCGGGCAGGGCACGGGCCTGGGCCTGTCGATGGTCTATGGCTTCGCCCAGCAGTCGGGCGGATCGGCGCGGATCGTGTCGGCGCCGGGGCAGGGCACCGAGATCACGCTCTGTCTGCCGCGCCACGTGGCGGCGGACGGCGCCGAGCCGCAGGAGGACTTCGTGGGCGCCCAGGCGTCGCCTCCGGCCGCGGCGCCCGGCACGGACCGGCCGGCGCCGGTGCTGCTGCTGGTGGAGGACGAGCCGGCCATGCGCTGCACGGTGGCGGAGTTCCTGCGCGACCGGGGCTGGCGGGTGCTAGAGGCGGAAGACGGCGCTTCGGCGCTGGAGGCGCTGCAGGGCGGGGTCGCGCCGGACCTGCTGCTCACCGACGTGGGCCTGCCCGGCGGCATGAACGGCCGCCAGGTGGCCGACGCCGGCCGAGCGCTGCACCCCCGGCTGCCCGTGCTGTTCATCACCGGCTATGCCGAGCAGGCGGTGATCGGCGAGCGCGAACTCGACCCGGGCATGGGCGTGCTCACCAAGCCGTTCGATCTCGAGGTGCTGGCGGCGCGCGTGGCCGCGGCGCTCGGCGCATAGCCGCGGCGCAGGGCGGGTCGGCCGCTGCGCGGGCGGCGAAGGCGGCGGGCCGGGTGGCACAATGCCCGGGCGGTTTCCGCTTCCATCCACCCCCCCCCCTTCCCCCGATCTCCGCGCCATGTTCACAGGCATCGTCCAAGCCACCGCCACCCTCGCCGACCTGCAGGACCGCGAGGGCCTGCGCACCTTCGTGATCGAATTCCCGCCGGGTTTCTGCGAAGGGCTGGCCATCGGCGCGAGCGTGGCCGTGGACGGCGTCTGCCTCACGGTCACGCGGCTCGTCTCGCCCACCTCGGCCGCGTTCGACGTGATGCTCCAGAGCCTGAACGTCACCACGCTGGGCGGCTATGCCGCCGGGCGGCGCGTGAACGTGGAGCGGGCCGCGCGCGACGGCGCCGAGATCGGCGGCCATCCGTTGTCGGGCCATATCGACTTCTCGGCCACGCTGGAGAGCGTGCGCGATTCCGAGAACAACCGCGTCTGGCGCGTGGCCGTGCCGCCGGCCTTCCGCCGCTACGTCTTCGCCAAGGGCTACATCGCGCTGCATGGCGCGAGCCTCACCGTGGCCGAGGTGAACCGCGCCGAGGGCTGGTTCGAGGTCTGGCTCATCCCGGAAACGCGCCGTGCCACGGTGTTCGAGGACCTGCGCGCGGGCGACGCGCTCAACGTGGAGATCGAGCGCAGCACCCAGGTGGTGGTGGACACGGTGCGCGAAGCCGTCGAGGAGAGCCTGGGCGAGCTGCGCCCGGTGCTGGAGGCGCTGCTGCGCGAGAAGGGCCTGTCGCTCGACGACCTGGTGCGGCCGCCCACGGTGCTGCCGCGCTGACTCAGGGCGCCTCTTCGACGCGGTTGCGTCCCCGGTCCTTCGCCCGGTAGAGGGCGGCATCGGCCTCGGACAGCAGGTGGTCCAGCACCAGGCCGTGGCGCTGCGACATCGCGACCCCGATGCTCACCGTGAGGTGTGCGCGCTCGCCCGAGGGCAGCGGAACCGGGGCCGCTTCGATCGCCTGGCGCAGCTGCTCCGCGCGCGCGGCGCCCCCGGTGCCCGGGCAGGGGCCCAGCAGCACCACGAATTCCTCTCCGCCGTAGCGCGCCGCGAGGTCGTCCGGCCGCAGGGCCGTCCGCACCGCGCGTGCCACGGCGCGCAGCGCCTCGTCGCCGGCGACGTGGCCTTCGCGGTCGTTGAAGGATTTGAACAGGTCCACGTCCAGCAGCAGCAGGGCGACGTCGAAATGCTGCTGCCGCGCCCGCGTGACGCGCTCGCGCGCCGCCGCGAAGAAGGCGCGGCGGTTCGGCAGGCCGGTGAGGAAATCGGTGAGCGACTGCTCCCGCAACTGCGCGATGAGCCCGTCGCGCTCGCGCTCCAGCGCCTGCCGGACGCGCGTGTGGTCCTGCAGGGCGCGCACGGCGCCGACCACCGCGGCGATCTCGTCGTCGGCGGCGGGCTGCGGCAGCGGGGAATCGAGCCGGTTGTCCGCCAGTTCCTGCAGGGCCCGCGTCGTCTGGGCCAGCGGGCGCAGAACGCGGGCGTGCAGCACGTACAGCATGGCGGCGACGGCCGCCCAGAGCGCTGCCGAGGCGCCGGCCACCGCCACGAGGCTGTGGAGGGCCCGCTCCTGCGCCGCGGCCGCGTCGCGCTGCATCTGCTCCATCACGCTGTCGCGCAGCGCCACCACCTTCTGCAGCTCGGGCACGTAGCGCGCCGCGAACTGGGCGGCGGTGATGCCGTAGCGGCCGTCGCCCTCGCCGGCGGCCAGCACGGGCGCCACGATGGCCCGCGCCGCATGGCCGAAGTAGCCGTCCTCCACGGCCGCCCATGCCTGGGTGATGGGGGGCGGGGCTTCCTGCTGCGCCAGCCGCTGCTCCAGCAGGGAACGCAGGGCCTGGATGCGGCCGCGCGTGCGCTCGATGGCATGCCGCTCTTCGGTCGTGAACGGCCGCTGGGCCGTCAGCGCGGCCGTGAAATGCGAGCCCAGCAGGCCGGCGTGCTCGCGCAGCTCCGCCGTGATCTGCAGCGCCTGCGCGTCGCTGCCCAGCGCGGGCTGGGCCGTGCGCACGGCCTCGATCAGTGCGCTGGTGGCGGGGGCCAGCCGGGGCACCACGTCGACGAGGCCGTAAACGCTGGCGCGGATGGCGTCGGGCGTGCGCAGCCCGTGCGGCCGAGCGATGGCCCCGTCGGCCACCATGCGCGCCTGGACCAGCGCCTGAGCGGCTTCGTCCACCGCGTACGGGAGCGCCGCGGCGCGCGGCGACGGCGCAAGCCCCGCCACCGCCGCCCGCAGTTGCGCCAGCGCCAGATCGGTGGCCTCGCGCGCCTGGACGAGGGCGGTGACGGCCGCCGGATCGGCGGGGCCGTCGGGAGCGCCGAGCCGTGCGTTGGTGGGCCCGCGCTCGCGCGACACCCGCTCCGCCGCCACCAGTGCCAGGCGCAGGTCCGCGAGCGCACGCGAGCCGGCATCGGCCGCGCGCCAGTTCCTCCATTCGGCCCAGTTCGCATGCACCGCCAGAATGGCCGTCACGGCTGCGAGCACGGTACCGACGAGGCGCAGGAGATGGTGGAGGGACATGGAAGGCGCAGGGCCGTTACCGGGACGGGCCTGCCGCCGGGGCGTCGATCACGGGAAGAACTACGATATCGCCACTCTATCGCATCACCGCGCCATGGTCGCGTTGACCCGACAACGCTGCCGGCGCCCCTGCTCCCGCTCCCATGTCCCTGCCCGCCGAGACCGGCCATCCACCGCCACCCCCTGCCCACATCCGCCCGCTCGCGGCGGCGGACCTTCCAGGCCTGATGGCGGTGCAGCGGGCCTGCTATGGCGACGGCTTCCTCGAAAGCACCGATGTGTTCGCGCAGCGGCTGGCCAGCCCCGTGAACTGTTCGCGGGTCGCCGTCGAGGGCGGCGCCGTGCTGGCCTACCTGGCCGCCTACCGCTCCGTGCGCGGCAAGGTGACCGCGCTGCACGGCGGTTTCGAGGCCCCGGCCGGCACGCCCGACACGCTGTACCTGCACGACATGGCGGTGCGGCCCGACAGTGCGGGGCGCGGTCTGGCCGGCGCATTGCTGGAAGCGCTGTGGCGGGAGGCCCGCATGGCCGGGCTGCGGTACAGCAGCCTGGTGTCGGTGCAGGGCTCTCGCGCCTACTGGGAGCGCCGGGGCTATGCGGTGCGCGGGCCTGCGTCGCCCGAGGCGCGCGAACGGCTGGCCGCTTACGGCACGGAGGCGGTCTACATGGAACGGCGGCTGTAGCGGCCCTGGTTCCGCCCCAGGCACCGCCCGTTTCCGGGCGGCAACGGACGCGCGGCACCAGTACCGTCGCGCTTGCGTGGCGGCCGCGTCAGCGCGCCGGAGAGGGCGAGGGCGGCGCGCCGGCATCCGGAATCTCTTCGAGCTGTACGGTGGAGGGCGCTGGTGCCATGCCCTGTGCGCGGCCGCGGAACATCTCCAGCGCGTTGTGCCCGACGCCCCGCAGTGCCTCCCACAGGTCGGCGGGCCGCAGCGACTGCAGAGTCGCATACAGCTTCTCCAGGCCCGCGCCCGCCAGATGCCCCACCGGCCCGGGAATGGTCACGTTGAGCAGCGCCATGGCTGCCGCCCCCGCCAGCATGCCGGTGGTGTTCTTCTCGATGAAGTCGTCCCCGGCATGGTTGGCCGTGAGCACCGCGATCATCACGAGGCTGAGCCCCGCGAACGACTTGAACTCGTCGAGCGCATCGCGGCGCGTGACGTTGGGGTTGCGGGCATTGGCCACCATCAGCGCCACGGTGAAGGCCGCGTCGGAGGACAGGTCCACCATGCCGATGCGGTCGGGGTACATGAGTCCGGTAGTGGCCGCGCAGACGGCGCCGGTGAAGGCCGCCAGGGCGTATTTCGCGGTGCGCTCGGCCGCCTGGGCCTCCCGCTGCGCACCGCCGGCGGCCGTGGCGGCCTGCTCGGGCATGCCCGCGGGATGCAGCACGCGCTCCAGGTCGGTGGCGATGGCGAGGAACGCGTCCGCGACCATCGTCACTTGCTTGCTGGTGACGGGGCTGAGCTCCTTGCCCTGCGCCAGGAAGCCGGCCTTGCCGTCGGTGACGGCCTTTTGGTCGCTGCGTGCCTGCTCCAGTGCCTGCGCCAGGGTGGCGCGCGCGCTCATGGCCGCCTCGCGCCCGGCGGGCAGGGCTTGCGCTTCGCCCCCGCTGTCGGGCCCGGCCGCCACGCCCGGAGCCTCGGGGGGCGCTGCCGGAAAGCGCGCCGCCTCCTGCAACCGGGTGCCGATCGCGGCGAGCGCCGGGTCTGGCACGCCGTGGCGCATGCGGTGCACGACCTCCCGCGTCTCCCTGCCCAGGAAGCCGAGGAACAGCGCCGCGGTCGACACCATGCCCGCGCCCACGTTGAAGGCCGGGTGCCCGTTGAGCTGATGCAGCTGCGGCACGAACGTGGGCAGCGCGAAGATCGCCGCCTGCACCACGTTGATGTAGTGGCGCGACATGAAATGGTCGAGAACGCTGTGCCGGTTCGCGCCCGTGGGGGAGCGCGCCGAGCCGATCGCCATCAGCGCGGTCTTGGCATAGAGGCCGGCCAGCTCGGCCTCGAACTGGTTCTGGTGGCCGTGGAACGCGATGGCGACGGGCAGGACGGGCAGCAGCGCATTCATGCCCAGATAGACCGCGGCACGGCGCGCCAGCGGCTGCTCGGTCTGCAGGGCCTCCAGCGTGGAGTCCAGATGCGCCAGCCGGCCTTCGAAATGCGCCTGGAGTTCGCCGGGCACGTCCGGGGCCAGCAGCCGCCCGCGCAGGCCCTGCGCAGCGGCCCGCAGTTCCGGCAGCGTGCCGCCAGCCGGGATGGCGCCGTGCTCCGTATCCCCACGGCCGCGCAGCGCCTGCACGAACTCCGCATCGTCGCCGCGCATCACCGCCGTGCGGGCGTCGGCCAGCCGCCCGAGCGCCCTGGCGGCCTGGTCCATGCGCGCCCGTAAACCGGGTGCGTGAGAGGCGTCCGCAGGGTCTGGCCTGTCTTCCCGTGAGTGGGCGGGACTGCCGGATGCCGTGGCGGGCGCAGACGCCGGCGGCGTGGCGTTGCCCTCGCTGCGCACGGACCGCCGGGGAGAAGAAGGCAGTCCCTCCGGCGCAGCAACGCGCGCGGATTCCCGAGGGGGGCTGGCGGCCGGCGCTGCTGCATCCGCAGAGCGCGCAGGGTGTTGGGGAGGCGCATGGGCGGCGGAAGGGCTGGTGATCGTAGGCATGGGCTGGATGGAAAAAATAAACCGGAGCCTGGGAGGTCGGGATACCTTCCGCATGCCTGCGTGCGAACGTCTTCCCGTCGGCGCGAAGCGTGCGAACGCACCACCTGGCGAGGTGCCGGTTCAGGAGGCGGCAGCCTGCGCAGTGATCCAGTCGCGGAAGCTGCGCAGGGCCGGGTCCACCAGCACCTCGGGCCGGTGCACCAGCCGGTAGGCCAGCGGCGTCGCCAGTGCGGCCGCCCGCACGGCCACGAGCCTGCGCGCCGCGATCTCCTCTGCCACGAAGCCCTGGCGCACCAGGGCGAAGCCCCGGCCCGCCAGGGCGGCCTCGACCGTGCCGTTGGAGTGCGTGAACACCACGCCCTGATTGCAGTCCACGCCGGAGGCCCCGTTCGCTTCGCACCAGAGCCGCCAGTCGCCGCGGTGCCCGTCGTGCAGCAGCCGGTGGCCGGTGATGTCGGTGGTGCGGGGAATGCGCCGGGGTGCGATCAGCCGCGGGCTGCAGACCGGCACCAGGTCGTCGGCCACCAGCACCTCGGCCTGCAACCCCGGCGCCACTCCGAGGCCGTGGCGCACGGCGAAATGAATGTCCTCGGCCGCCAGATCGACCACGCGGTCGGAGGTGCTCACGTGCACGTCGACGTCCGGCGCGTGGCGCGCGAAGTCCTCCAGCCGCGGCACCAGCCATTGCACGGCGAAGCCGGCGGTGCAGCTGAGCCGCACCACGCGCCGCTGCCCCAGCGCCTGCAGCCGCGCGGTGGCGTGGCCGACGAGCGCCAGCGCCTCGGCGCAGGCCCCGAGGTAGTCGCGCCCCGCCGGGGTGAGCGCGAGCCCGCGCGGCAGCCGCTCGAACAGCGCGCAGCCCAGGAAGCCCTCGAGCCGGCGCAACTGCTGCGATACCGCCCCGGGCGTCACGTGCAGTTCCGCGGCGGCGGCGCGCACGCTCAGGTGGCGGGCCGCTGCCTCGAAGAAGCGCACGGAAACCAATGGAGGAAAGCGCATGGCTGACTGTTCAATGCAGCTAAACAGTTCGACAGGATAAATCGTTTGCGGGGGCTGTGGCCTGTTGCCGAGAATGGGCTTGCGGCTCCATTGCCGGCCGCGTCCCTTCCGTCCACCCCTCAAGGATTGCATCCCGCCATGTCTTCCGCCAGCCTGCTGCGCCTCGTGCTGCTCGCCGCCCTGTGGGGCGGCAGCTTTCTTTTCACGCGCTACACCGTCCCGGCGCTCGGGGCCGTGCCCACGGCTTTCGGGCGCGTGCTGCTCGCGGCCCTGGGGCTGATGGCGCTGGTGGCGCTGACGCGGCAGCGGCCCGCGTTCCGGGGGCGCCTCGGCGCGGTGCTCGTGCTCGGGGTGGTGAACTCGGGCATTCCGTTCTGCATGTTCGCGCTCGCCGCCCGGGTGCTGCCGGCCGGCTACAGCGCGATGCTGAACGCCACCACGCCGCTCATGGGTGTGCTCATCGGCGCGGCGGCCTTCGGCGAACGCATCACAGGCGCGGGTGCCGCGGGCGTGCTGATCGGCATGGCCGGGGTGGCCGTGCTCGCGCAGGCCGGGCCGGTGGCCCTCGCCATGCCGGTCGCCTTGGGTATAGCGGCCTGTCTGGTGGCCACGGCCTGCTATGGGCTGGCGGGCTTTCTCGCACGCCGCTGGATCACCGCCCGCGGCGGGCTGGACAGCCGCCTGGTCGCACTGGGCAGCCAGTGGGGCGCGGTGATCGCGCTGGCACCGTGGGCGGCATGGCAGGCCTGGAGCCAGCCGGGCCTGACGGCCCAGTGGGCCGCAGTGCCCGTCCAGGTGTGGGCGGCGCTGCTGGCCATGGGCCTGCTCTGCACCGCCTGGGCCTACGTGCTGTATTTCCGGCTGATCGCCGATGTGGGGCCGCTCAAGGCGCTGTCCGTGACGTTCCTGGTGCCGGCCTTCGGCGTGGCCTGGGGCTGGCTGCTGCTGGACGAGGCCGTGACGGGCGCGCATGCCGCAGGCGGCGCCCTGATCGCGCTGGCCCTCTGGCTGGTGCTGCGGCCGGCGCCCGCGCGGCCGTGACAGGATGGAACGGGGCGGTGTCCGACGGGACCGCAGTGGTGCCGCATCGTCATAATGCGCGCCATGCCCCACCGCTGGAAACCCAACGTCACCGTGGCCGCCATTGTCGAGCAGGAGGGCCGCTTCCTCCTCGTGGAAGAGGACACGTCCGACGGGCTGCGGCTCAACAATCCCGCCGGCCACCTCGACCCCGGCGAATCGCCCGAGCAGGCCTGCGTGCGCGAGGTGCTCGAGGAGACAGCCTACGACTTCACCGCCACGGCGCTGGTGGGGATCTACCTCAACCGTTTCACGCGCAGCCGCACGGGCGACGACATCACCTACCTGCGCTTCGCCTTCGCGGGCACGCTGGGCGCGCACCACGCCTGGCGCACGCTGGACGACGGCATCGTGCGCACCGTCTGGATGACGCCCGACGAACTGCGCTCCTGCGCCGACCGCCACCGCAGCCCGCTCGTGATGCGCTGCATCGAGGACTACCTCGCCGGGCAGCGGCATCCGGTGGGCATGATCCACACCGACCCGAGCGTGCTGCGCGGCGGCTGAACCCGGCCACGGCCTGCGGACGGCAGGTCTTTGGCGTGCGCTGCGAGCGGCGCCGCCGCGCGAAAAATACAATCCCGGGGATGACAGCCTCCCCCAAGCAGCGCATCGTCGTCGGCCTCTCCGGCGGCGTGGATTCCGCGGTGACCGCCCACCTCCTGAAGCAGCAAGGCCACGAAGTCGTGGGCATCTTCATGAAGAACTGGGAGGACGACGACGACAGCGAGTACTGTTCCTCCAACATCGACTTCGTCGATGCCGCGGCCGTGGCCGACGTGATCGGCATCGAGATCGAGCACGTCAACTTCGCCGCCGAGTACAAGGACCGCGTGTTCGCCGAGTTCCTGCGCGAGTACGAGGCCGGCCGCACGCCCAACCCCGACGTGCTCTGCAACGCCGAGATCAAGTTCAAGGCCTTCCTCGACCACGCCATGCGCGTGGGCGCCGAGAAGATCGCCACCGGCCACTACGCGCGCGTGCGCCACAACCCCGCCACCGGCCTGCACGAGCTGCTCAAGGGGCTGGACCCGGCCAAGGACCAGAGCTACTTCCTGCACCGCCTGAACCAGGCGCAGCTCTCGCGCACGCTGTTCCCCGTGGGCGAGCTGCGCAAGACCGAAGTGCGCCGCATCGCGGAGGAGATCGGCCTGCCCAACGCGAAGAAGAAGGACTCCACCGGCATCTGCTTCATCGGCGAGCGGCCGTTCCGCGAGTTCCTGAACCGCTACATCCAGCATGCGCCCGGCCCGATCCTGGACGAGCGCGGCCGCAGCCTGGGCCGCCACGTGGGCCTGTCGTTCTACACGCTGGGCCAGCGCCAGGGCCTGGGCATCGGCGGCGTGAAGGACAAGGGCGCGCAGCGCGGCGGCGGCGAGCACGCGCCGTGGTTCGTCGCGCGCAAGGAGGTGGAACGCAACGTGCTGCGCGTGGTGCAGGGGCACGACCACCCCTGGCTGCTGTCGCACACGCTGCAGGCCACCGACGCGAGCTGGGTGGCCGGGCACCCCCCGTCCACGGGCGCCTGCGCGGCCAAGACGCGCTACCGCCAGCAGGACGCGGCCTGCACCGTCGCGCAGGCCGAGGGGCGGGATTTCGCCCTCGCGTTCCCCGAGGCGCAGTGGGCCGTCACACCGGGGCAGAGCGCGGTGCTGTACGACGGCGAGGTCTGCCTGGGCGGTGGCGTGATTACGGCCGCGGGCACAGACGCCGGCCCGGTCTAGCGCAAGACCGCCGGCCCCGGCCAGAGGGTTTGTCCCTGTGACCGCACGCGGGAAAGTTCGCTTTCCCGGGTGCTGCCGCGCTTTGAGAAATGCCCCGCTGCGGTGATCATCATTCATCCAACGGAGACAAGCGCATGGCCTGGCAGCAAATCTACGACCCGTTCGGCAGCATGGTCCTCTCGACCGCCCTCGCGGCGATCCCGGTGGTGGTCATGCTCGCAGCCCTCGGCTTCTTCCACATCAAGGCGCACATCGCGGCGGGCATGGGCCTCGTCGCGGCGCTGCTCGTGGCCATCTTCGCCTACGGCATGCCGGCGGAGATGGCGGGCCGGGCCGCGCTGCTGGGGGGCTTCACCGGCCTGCTGCCGATCGGCTGGATCGTGCTCAACATCATCTTCCTGCACCAGCTCACGGAGCAGAACGGCAGCTTCAAGGTGCTGCAGGACTCGCTCTCGGGCATCACCGAAGACCGGCGCATCCAGCTGCTGCTGATCGCGTTCTGTTTCGGCGCGTTCTTCGAGGGCGCGGCGGGCTTCGGTACGCCGGTCGCGGTGACGGCCGCCATCCTCATCGGGCTGGGCTTCTCGCCGCTCGCGGCCTCGGGGCTCTCGCTCATCGCCAACACGGCGCCGGTGGCCTTCGGCGCGCTCGGCACGCCCATCCTCACGCTCGCCAAGGTGCACGGCTACGACGTGATGGAAGTGACCGCCATGGTCGGCCGCCAGCTGCCGTTCTTCTCGCTGCTGGTGCCGTTCTGGCTGATCTGGGCTTTCGCGGGCCGCAAGGGCATAATGGAAATCTGGCCTGCGATCCTGGTCACGGGCGTGTCGTTCGCGGTGCCGCAGTTCCTGGTCTCCAACTTCATCGGGCCGGAGCTGGTGGACATCATCGCGGCGATCGTCTCCATGGTGTGCCTGATCGCCTTCCTGCGCGTCTGGAAGCCAAAATCGGTATGGACCTCGCCCTCGCTGCGCGGCAACGACGTGAGCGCGGCCGAGGCCAAGCCGCCGCAGCCGGTGGCGCGCCACACCCGCGCCGAGCTGGTGGCCGCGTGGATGCCCTGGGCCATCCTGTCGGTGTTCGTGTTCATCTGGGGCCTGCCGCCCGTCAAGGCCTGGCTCAACGGCCTGTTCGCGCCGTCCTTCCCGATGGCGGGCCTGCACAACCTGATCGAGAAGGTGCCGCCCGTCGTGCCCGTGCCCACCAAGGAAGGCGCTGTTTATACGCTGAACCTGCTGTCGGCCACCGGCACCGCGATCCTGCTCTCGGCGGTGGTGAGCGCCTTCCTCATGAAATACAACCCGGTCGCCATCGTGCGCACCTTCGTGAAGACGATCTGGCTGGTGAAGTACTCGCTGCTCACGATCGTGCTCATGCTGGCGCTCGGCACGCTCACGCGCTACTCGGGCACCGACACCACGCTGGGCCTGGCGTTCGCCAACACGGGCGTGCTGTACCCGTTCTTCGGCACGCTGATGGGCTGGCTGGGCGTGGCGCTCACCGGCTCCGACACGGCCTCCAACGTGCTGTTCGGCGGCATGCAGAAGGTGGCGGCCGAGCAGCTGGGGCTCTCGGCCAACCTCATGGGCGCGGCCAATAGCTCGGGCGGGGTGATGGGCAAGATGATCGACGCGCAATCGATCGTGGTCGCCTCCACGGCCACTCGCTGGTTCGACCACGAGGGCGACATCCTGCGCTACGTGTTCTTCCACTCCATCGCGCTGGCCTGCCTGGTGGGGCTGTACGTGACGATGCAGGCGTATGTCTGGCCGTTCACGCTGATGGTGGTGCACTGAGCGGGAGCGGCCGGCACGGCCCTTGCGGCGTCACATGGAGCCCGGGGGCAGCTCCTTCAGCGCATCGCGAATGGTGCGCGCGACCAGTTGCTGGCGCTCGCGCGGCAGGCGGGCCAGCGTGGTGGCCACGCTGACGGCCGCCACCGGCCGGCCGCGCGCGTCCCGCACCGCCATGCCCACCGCCAGCACGCCGCGCGTGGCATGGTTGCCGATGACCGACCAGCCACGCTCGCGCGTGGCGCGCACCAGCAGGCGCATGCGCTCCGGCGTCATGCCGCCGTAGGTGGACAGGCGCGGTGCGTTGGCGGCGATGATGGCCTCCACCTCCGCATCCGGCAGGGCGGCGAGCAGGGCGAGGCCGGCGGCGCCCACGCCCAGCGGCTGGCGCGTGCCCACCTCGATCACCAGGATCTGCACCGGGTGCGTGCCCACCTGCCGCGCGATGCAGTGCGACAGCGGCCCTTCCCGCACGATGGCGAACGCCGCGTCGCCGCAGGCGGCGCTGATGCGTGCGAGCAGCGGCTGCAAGTGCACCGCGCGGTTGGGCTGCGCACCGGCCGGTGCGAGCGCCGCCATGCGCGGACCGGGCACGTAGCGGAAGCGCCCCTGCCGCGCCACGTGGCCGCCTTCGAGCAGTGTGGCCAGCAGCCGGTACACCGTGGGCCGCTCCAGCCCCGCGGCACGGCACAGGTCCACCACGCGCACGCCTTCCTGCCCGCCCGAGAGCACCGCATCGAGTATCTGCAGGCCGCGCCGCAGCGTGCGGCTGCCGGCGTCGTCATCCTGCGCCGGCACCGGCATGCGGTCCGGATCGTCCGCTGGCCGGACGTTTCGATTCGTGGTGCGAGAGGGCATTGCGAAGAATCCGGGGGTCGATGAAGTCCGTGCGCAGTGTGCCCCAAGGCCGCGCGACGCGGGCCGCGACGGCACCGTGTCGCATCCAGGAGACAAGACCATGACCGTGATCCACCCGACCCTTCGCCCCTTCACACGCCGGCGCCTGCCGGCTTTCGCCGCCGCCCTGGGCGCCATCGCCTGCGCGGCCGCCACGGCGCTTGCCGCTGCGCCCGCGCAGGCACAGCCACAGCCGCAGGCCGCGGGGGCCTGGCCCACCCGGCCCGTGCGCCTCGTCGTCGGCTACGCGGCGGGCGGCGCGACCGACGTCATCGCGCGCATCGTGGCCGTGAAGCTCGGCGAGCGCCTGGGCCAGCCGGTGGTGGTGGACAACCGCGCCGGCGCCAACAGCAACGTCGGCGCCGAGGTGGTGGCCAAGTCGCTGGCGGACGGCTACACGCTCTATGTCTTCACCATCGCCAACACCATCAACGCCTCGCTGTACGGCAAGCTCGGCTACGACCCGCAGAAGGACTTCGAGCCGATCGGCCTGATCGCCAAGATCCCCAACATCCTGGTGGTGAACAACCAACTGCCCGTCAAGAGCGTGGCCGATTACATCCGCTTCGCCAGGGAGTCGAAGGACGGCATCACCTTCGCGTCCTCGGGCAGCGGCTCGTCCATCCACCTGTCGGGCGAGATGTTCAAGATGCAGACGAAGCTCAACATGCTGCACGTGCCCTACAAAGGCAGCGCTCCGGCCGTCACGGACCTGCTGGGCGGACAGGTGCAGTCGATGTTCGACAACACGCCATCGGCACTGCCGCACGTGCAGGGCGGGCGGCTGCGGGCCATCGCGATCACCAGTGCCCAGCGCTCGCCGCTGCTGCCCGACGTGCCCACGGTGGCGGAGTCGGGTTTCCCGGGCTTCGACGTGCAGTCGTGGTTCGGCCTGGCCGCGCCCGCGGGCACGCCCCGGCCCGTGATCGACCGCGTGAACGCCGAACTGGTCAAGGTGCTGAACGCGCCCGACGTGCGCCAGCGCTTCCAGGACCTCGCCGCCACGCCGGAGCCCGGCACGCCCGAGCAGATGCGCACCTTCACCGCCGCCGAGATCCAGCGCTGGCGCGAGGTGGTCAAGGCCTCCGGCGCCAAGGCCGAGTGAGCCGCTCCTCTCTTCGCCGCCTTTCTGGCCGCCTTTCCAGCAGCCCTTTCGCAGGAGTTCCCTGACCCATGTTCCCGATCGATTTCTTCTGGCGGGCCGCCACGCGCTGGCCCGACCGCATCGCCATCGACGCGCCGGAGGGCGCGATCCGCTACGACGAACTCGCCGCGCGCGTGGCCGCCCTGGCGGCGGCCCTGGTGGCGCGCGACCCGGCGCCGCAGAGCCGCGTCGGCATCTGCGCGCACAACAGCGCCGACCACATAGCGGCGCTGCTGGCGGTGCTGGCCTGCGGCAAGGTGTGGGTGCCGCTCAATCCCAAGAGCACGCAGTCCGAGATCCGCCGCATCGTCGATGCGACCGAACCTTCGCTGCTGGTGCTCGACCCGGAATGCGCCCCGCTGCTGGAGGGCGCGCCGGGCGAACGCATCCACACCCACGACGGCGCGGAACACGGCGCCGGTGACATTCCCACCGTCCAGGCCCTGGCCGAGCGCCATGCCGGCGCGCCGCGCCCGGTGTTCGACCTGCCGGACAGCGCCACGCAGGCCATCAAGTTCACGGGCGGCACCACGGGCGCGCCCAAGGGCGTGATGCAGCCCTATCGCGCCTGGATGGCCAACATCGCCAACCAGATCCATGCCTGGGGCTTCGATGAGCAGGAGCGCTACATCGTCGCCGCGCCGATCACGCACGGCACGTCCACCTACCTGCTGCCGATCCTGGCGCAGGGCGGCTGCCACGTGGTGCTGCAGGGCGCGGGCGCCGAGGCGGTGCGCACCGCGTTCCGCGAGCGCGGCGGCACCGTGTGCTTCATGCCGCCCACGCTGGTGTACATGCTGATGGCGCTGCCGGGGGCGAGCCGCGCGGACTTCCCCCGCCTGCGCCGGCTGATCTACGGCGGCGCTCCCATGCCGCCCGAGAAGATCCGCGAGGTGCGGGCCTTCTTCGGCCCCGTGCTGGGCACCACCTACGGCCAGACCGAGGCGCCGCAGATCCTCACCGTGATGCGGCCAGAGGACTTCGAGGACGAGCGCAACTGGGCCGCCGTGGGCCGCACCACCTGGTTCAGCGACGTGGCCATCATGGCGCCCGACGGCCGCCTGCTGCCCCCGGGCGAAGTGGGCGAGGTGGTGGCGCGCGGCGACCTGCTCATGACCGGCTACTGGCGCCTGCCCGAAAAGACCGCCGAAACGCTGGTGGACGGCTGGCTGCACACCGGCGACCGCGGCCTGATCGACGGGCGCGGGTATCTCTACCTCAAGGACCGCCTCAAGGACCTGGTCATCACCGGCGGCTTCAACGTCTATCCGGTGGACGTGGAGAACGCCCTGGGCCAGCACCCGTCGGTCCACGAATGCGCCGTGTTCGGCATCCCCGACGACAAATGGGGCGAGGCGGTGCAGGCCGCCGTGCAGCTGCGCGCGGGCCATGCCGCCACCGAGGCCGAGCTGATCGCCTTCGTGCGCGAGCGCCTGGGCCCGGTGCAGACGCCCAAGCGCATCCGCTTCCTCGACAGCCTGCCGCGCTCGCCCGTCGGCAAGGTGCTCAAGAACGCCGTGCGGGACCAGGCGCTCGCCACCCCCTGAACCGGAGAACCATCCATGACATCCGTCCGCAACGACGCCCCCGTCACCCGCCTGTGCACGCACACCCTCACCAGCCTGCACTACCGCGACGCCGACCTGGTCGAGGACCTGATGGGCCAGAAGACCTTCACCGAGGTGATGCTGATGCAGATCCTGGGCCGCACGCCGCGCCCGGTGGACCTGCGCATCGCCGACGTGGTGCTCATCGTGCTGATGGAGCACGGCCTCACGCCCAGCGCCATCGCCACGCGGCTGATCTACATGAGCGCTCCGGAGAACCTGCAGGGCGCCGTCAGCGCCGGCCTGCTGGCCGTGGGCAGCTCCTTCGTGGGCACCATGGAGAACTGCGCGCGCCTGCTCGACCGCATCATGGCCGCGGAAGACCCCGATGCCGAGGCGCAGGCCATCGCGCGGGAATGCAAGGCGGGCAGGAGCGCCGTGCCGGGCTTCGGCCACCACCTGCACAAGCCGGTCGATCCGCGCGCCTACAAGCTGCTGGAACTGGCGCGCGCCGAGCCCGACCTCGCCGGGCGGCACGTCCGGGCCCTGGAGACGCTGTCGAAGGCCGTGGACGCGGTCGCCGGCCGGCCCATCACCATCAACGCCACGGGCGCCGTCGCCGCGCTGCTGGGCGAGATCGGCGTGCCCACGGGCGTGATGCGCGGCTTCGCCGTCATCTCCCGCGCGGCGGGGCTGGTGGCGCACATCGTGGAGGAGCAGCAGAGCCCCTCGGGCCGCTTCATCTGGGACACCGTGGAGCACGCCATCCCCTACGTGGGCGAGGGCGGCAAGCCTTCGGACGGCGGGGCGCCTGTATGAGCGACACCGATCCTGGTGCCCGCCCGCCGCCCGCCCTGCCGCTGGACCTGTCCGGCCGCGTGGTCTTCGTCGCGGGCGGAGGCTCGGCCGGCCCCGGCTGGAGCATCGGCCGCGCCGCCTGCCTGACCTATGCCCGCCTGGGCGCCGCCGTCTGCGTGGCCGACCGCGATGCGGCATCGGCGGAGGAGACCACCGCGCTCATCCGGGCCGAGGGCGGCACGGCCGCCACCTTCGTGGGCGACGTGGCACTGGAAGCCGACGTGCAGCGCCTCTTCGCGGAGGCCCGCGCGCGCTTCGGCGCCATCGACGTGCTGCACCACAACGTGGGCATCGGCAAGACCGGGGGCCCGCTGGAGACGACGGCGGACGACCTGGACCGCATCCATGCCGTGAACGTGCGCAGCCTGCTGCTGTGCGCGCAGCAGGTGCTGCCGGACATGGTGGAGCGCGGGCGCGGTTCGGTCATCGCCATCTCGTCGGTGGCCGGCATGCGCTACGTGGGCTATCCGCACCTGGCCTACAGCGTCACCAAGGCCGCGGTGACCCAGTTCACGCGCATGATCGCGCAGCAATATGCGCCCCACGGCATCCGCGCCAACACCGTGGTGCCCGGCCTGATCGACACGCCGCGCATTGCCGGCACGGTGGCGAAGATGTTCTCCGGCACCAGCCTGGATGACGCCCGCGCCGCCCGTGCGCGGCAGGTGCCCATGGGCCGCATGGGCACGGCCTGGGAAGTGGCGCATGCCTGCGCCTTCCTCGCTTCGGACGCCGCCGCCTACGTCACCGGCACGGAGCTGGTGGTGGATGGCGGGCTGACGGGGAAGTACGCGTAGAGACCGCATCGTCCATACTGTCGGTCAGCTCGACAGGAGGGACGACGATGCTGGGGTCACACGCGTTGCGGGAGCAGCTGCCCGCGATGGAGGCAAAGGAGCATGGCGTTTTGCCGATGCAGCAGCTCATGGCGCTCATCGAGGTATCCCGCCAGGGCTATGCCCTGTTCGACGCCGACGACCGCCTGCACTATGCCAATCCGGCCTTCCGCGCATCGCTGGGCCTGGAGCCGGGCACGTTTCCCTCGTGGGAAGAACTCATGCGCCAGGGCTACCACTCCTCCACCGGCACGGTGGTCGAGACGGACGATTTCGACGTCTGGCTGCGGTCCGCCAGGGGCCGGCGCGGCAAGCTGCCGTACCGGACCATCGAGACGAACCTGAACGATGGGAGATGGGTGCTGACCACGGAAACCACGCTGCCCGGCGGGTGGATGCTGTGTGTCGTGACGGACGTATCGGAACTGGGCACCGGGCTGCGCGATCTGCGGCAGGAGCGGGATCGGGCCCTGAAATCCGCCCTCAGCGACGAGCTGACAGGCCTGGGCAACCGCCGCTACGCCATGGACGCCCTGAACCGGAAGCTGGGGCCCAACAAGGCACAGCAGATGGTCGTCGCAATCCTCGACATCGATCACTTCAAGGCTGTGAACGACCGGTTCGGGCATCCGGGCGGCGACCTGGTGCTCAGGGACTTCGCGGCCCAGCTCGCCCTGGCGGCCGGCCGGGACGATCTGGCGGGGCGCATCGGCGGAGAGGAATTCCTGCTGGTGCTGCAGGGCATGGACATGGCGCGGGCCGAGGGCGTGCTGCGCAGGCTGCTGGTGTCGGTGTCCAGCCGTGCACCATTGCCCAGTGCGCCGGATTTCCACTACACCTGTTCAGCCGGAGCCGCGCTCGTGCGCCCGGGCGAGATGGCGAGCGAGGTGCTGCGCCGGGCGGACCAGGCGCTCTATCAGGCCAAGCAAGAGGGCCGCAACCGCGTCGTCCTCTTCCCCGAACCCGCCGGGATGCAGGCCTCAGCAGGGGGCCCGGCACAGGCCGGCGCGGGGTGAGACGGAACGCGGCCGCGCCGTTCAGCCGCGCCGGCTCTCCGGGTCGCTCGGGCCGTTGCGGTCCGACATCACTTCCGCCGGGGGCTCCAGGTCGCCGCTGTCGCCGCCTTCGGCGTCCCAGGTGCCGCCCTCGCGGCCGGTCTTGCCGCGCGGATAGCCCATCGTGGTGCCGTCATCGAAGTTCAGCGGCCCGCCTTCGCGCGGATCGTCGAAGGGCACCGCGGAGATGTCGTTGATGCCGTCGGAGACGTCACGCTCCGCGTTCAGGTGGTCGTTGATGTCGTCTCCCTCCGGCAGTTCGGCCGTGGGGTCGTCGGTGGGGTCGATGCCGGGTTCGTCGTCGAGGGAGGGAGGTGTGCGCATGGAAGGCTCCTTGGATGGGTGTCGGCGGAACGCCAGCCGATGCGTGCAGCTTCCTCCAGCCGGCATCGCGGGGCAGTGGGCACGCGGCGTGAACGCGGGTAGGAGAGCTGCCATGCCATGGCGTTCCCCTGCGCATCGGCTGCGTGCCGACGCGATAAGGCATACCAACATTTATCCAGTGATTAACCGAATTTGATATTGAGATTGGAGCCCTGATGTAATCGAAATCATAAAATTGCCAGCCTATACATAAAATGCATGGCGTAAGCCGTGACATACGATGTGGCACTGCCGCAGGATGGCCGAAATTACTGGATGCTTCCGCAGAATCCGGAAGAGGGTGGTTATTACAGCTATGGCACACCCGGCAATGGCGCCGGCCAATATTGCCATCCCAGCCTGCTGAATTTTCTGTTGGGTGCCGGCCGTCGATGGGCCATGCTGGACCCCGCAGGTTTGGTGTCGGAAACATCAGCTTGGCGGATGGCGGCGTGTTCAGCCCGCACCGGAGCCACCGCAACGGCTTGCAAGTGGACATACGCCCGCTTCGCAAGGATGGCCAGCAGGTGCCGGTGGGGTACGGCAGCCCCGACTATGGTCGCGAAGGAACCGCCAGGTTGATCGAATGTTTCCGCGCCACCGGCATGGTCGCGCAAGTGTTCTTCAACGACGGACGCATACCCCGAGTGCATCCCATGGCAGGACACGACGATCATCTTCACATCGAGGTGCATGCATGAAACGACCCGCTCAAGAATCACTGCCGTTTGTTTTTCTGATGCTCGTTTTTTCGCACGCACACGCACACGTGCGCTCCGATGAATGGAGGTTCCAATACAAGCCCCTTGCAGGCGCATATGAAATGTATTCCGGAGAACTGAGCGAGCCTCGCGCGGCGGGATCATCCGGCGCCAGCCTGTCGATACGGATCGACAAGGAAGCAGCCCGGCAGATCTTCGCGCAGATGGGGCGCGATGTTCCCAACCTGTGCCCCTCCGAGCCCGGTGAGCGGATGCGCCAGAAGAACGACCTGACCTGCTACCGCAGCCGGTCCGGCAAGCACAGCTGCTACGTCGGCTTCGATCTGGGCAGCGGCAAAAGCAAGGCCGGGAACATCTGCTGATCGGTTCGGGAGGGCTGCCATGGCGGGCACCTCGCCTGCCGATGGACGACCGCGTCAGGCCGGGCTGGGCATGGGCCTGCGCGGCGCCGGCGTCTTCGTCGCTGCAATGCTGGCCGGCATGGCGCTGTTCGAGGTGCTGGAGCGCCTGCGCCTGCGCCGCTGACACCGGCGGCCTCACGGGGAGGACGCGATGCATATGCGGTTGCCGCCGCTTTTCTTCGACCGGTACATCGCCCCGTCGGCGTGCACCAGCAGGCCGTGCTCCTCATCGCTGTGATCGGGATAGATGGACACGCCGATGCTGGGCAGGATGTGCCGGCGGTGGCCCCCCAGGTCGAACGCCTCGCCGAAGGCGGCGAGGATCTTCTCGGCCGTGCTTCCGGCCTGTTCGGTGGACTGGACGCCTTCGATCAGCACCACGAATTCGTCTCCGCCCAGCCGGGCCACCGTGTCGGAGGCGCGAACGCATTCCAGCAGGCGCTGCGCCACCCGCTGCAGCAGCAGATCGCCCGCGGCATGGCCCAGCGTGTCGTTGACCTCCTTGAAGCGGTCCAGGTCGATGAACAGCAGCGACAGCCGCCTGCCGTCGCGCCGGGCCCGCGCCAGCGCGGTTTGCAGGCGGTCCAGGAACAGCTGCCGGTTGGGCAGGCGGGTGAGCTGGTCGTACTGGGCCATCTGCCGCAGTCGTTCCAGCGTCTGCTTGCGTTCCACGGCCGCCGCCACCTGGGTGGAGACGAACTGCAGCAGCTCCTTGTCCTTGTCGGTGTACTGCGACTGCTCAGAGTACCCCTGCAGCACCAGCACGCCCAGGACCCCCTGGGGTGTCTGCAGCGGCACGCCCAGCCACGAATGGGGCCGTGGCGCGGATGCCCCATGCTCCGACCGAGGCGGTCCGTGCGCCTCGGTGGCGCCGGGCGTGAGCAGCAGCGTGCGGCCGGTGCGGATCACCTCGGCGTGCAGCGGCGCTTCGGCCAGCGGCAGGCCGGGCGGGGCGGGGTGGTGGTGTTCGTCGGCGTGGTACGGAAAGCTCAGGGTCTGCGCCGGGGCGTCGTACAGCGCCACGGAGAGATTGGCGGCCGGCAGCAGCCTGCCGATGATCTGGTGGATGCGGCTGCACAGCGACTCCAGCGTCTGCTCGGTGTGCGCCGCCTCCGAGATGCCGTAGACGGCCGCCTGCAGTGCCTCGGTGGACTTGCGTTCGGTGATGTCGTGCGCCACGGCCAGGCGCACGTTGTGCTCCTCCAGCCGGCGCGCCGTCCAGCGGATGTGGACGATGCGCCCGTCCTTGCGGATGTAGCGGTTCTCGAAGTGCAGCTGGAGCTGGCCGCCGGTGATGCGCTGCGCCTGGTCCTGGGTGGCGGGCAGGTCTTCGGGATGCACCATGTCGAGCATGCGCTTGCCCGTCACTTCGTGCGGCGCGTAGCCGAAGATGCGCTCGAAGGCGGGGCTGACGAAGATGATGGTGCTGTCCGCCTCGACGATGCACACCGCATCGAGCAGCAGGTCCACGATGTTCAGGGACGAAATGCGTTGCATGGGGCAGGCGGGGTGCTCTGGGCGGGTGGCCCATTGTGCCGCGATGCCGTGGTGCTGCGGGCCCACAGCCGGGCCGGTCAGCCCCCGCCCGCGGGCCTGCGCGCCACCCACCACGCGGAAACTACGATCAGCAGTCCGCCGACCCACCCCTGCACCGCCATCCGCTCGCCCATCCACAGTACCGCGATCAGCGCCCCCCACAGCGGTTCGCTGCCCATGAGCAGCGCCACGCGCGAGGGGCTGGTGCGCGATGCCGCATGGTTCTGCACGAAGAACGCGAACAGCGTGCACAGCAGCACCAGGAAGGCCATCGCCCCCCAGAACGGCAGGCTGCGCGGCAGCGGCGGCCAGACGGGACCGTGCACGGCCAGCATCAGCAGGCCCGAACCCGCCGCCATCACGCCCATCTGCACCGCCGTCACCGTGAGCGCCGGCAGGCCGTGCCGCTGCCCGTGGCGCCGCGTGAGGCACACCATCACGCCCCGCAGGAAGGCCGCCGCCACCATGAGGCCGTCGCCCCACGCCAGGCCGGACCGGCCGCCGTGCTGGAACGCCAGCAGCCCGGCCCCCAGCAGCGACAGGCCCGCCGCCGCGAGCACCGCGCGGCCGGGCCGTTCTCCGAGCAGCCACCATTCGCACAGCGGCGTGAAGGCCACGCACAGGCTGATCAGGAAGGCCGCGTTCGAGGCGGTGGTCAGCGAGACGCCGAAGGTCTCGCACACGAAGATCGCCAGCAGGTTGATGCCCAGCAGCGCGGCGCCCGCGAGCGCCGCCGGCCATGCGGCCCCCGCCAGCCCGCGCAGCGCCGGCAGCAGCAGCAGGAAGGTGAGACCGAAGCGCAGCACCAGGAACTGCAGCACGGGCACCTCGCCGGTGGCGACCTTGGCGGCGCTGTAGCTGCCGCCCCAGATCACGGCCACCAGGAGCAGCAGCCCTTCGACCGCGCCGAATGCCGGCCGGCGCCAGGCGCGCGCGCCCCCGAGATCCTGAATTCCGCCTGCCTGCATCGGTGTTCCCATGGTCTTGCTGTGGACGGGCATTGTTCGCCGCGCGCGGCGGCGTTGACTAGACTGCGCGGCAGAACAGGAGCTGTGCACGGTGAGAACAGATGATTTCCTGGAAGTGGTGCATGAACTCGTGGCCTTCGTGCGCGTGGCGGAGGCGGGCAGCTTCTCCGCGGCCGCGCGGCGCCATGGGCTGACGCCCTCCGCCGTGAGCCGGCAGGTCGCCCGGCTGGAAAGGGCCCTGGGCGTCTCGCTGCTGCGGCGCACCACCCGGCAGCTGCACCTGACGGAGGCCGGGCGTGAGGTGCTGGAGCGCGGGCGCGCGCTGGTGGCGGCCGCCCAGGCCACGCTGCGCGTCGCCGAGGGCCATGTGGGCGGGCCCCGCGGGCTGGTGCGCCTGAGCGCGCCGAAGGCCTTCGCGCGCCATGTGCTGCACGAACCGCTGCTGGCCTTCCTGCGCGCCTGTCCCGAGGTGGATCTGCATCTGCTGGTGGACGACCGCCCGGTGGATGCCCTGCGCGAGGGGGTCGACCTCGTCGTGCGCATGACCGACGATCCGCCGCCGGGCATGGCCGCGCGCGCGCTGATGTCCGTGCGGCAGTGGGTGCTCGCCAGCCCGGCGTACCTGGCGTCGTCCGGGCGCCCCATCCTCCGCCCGGAAGACCTGGCGGCCCACCGCTGCCTGCCGCTCGGCGAGCAGGCGGGCGACAGCCTCTGGCGCTTCGCGCGCAGCGCGGGCGGACCCTCCCCCGGCGCCGTTGGCGACGGTGAAGACGAAGACGGCGGCACGGTGGACGTGACGGTGTACGGCCGCTATGCCGTCAACCACAGCGAGATGCGCCTCGCAGCGATCGAGGCGGGGTTGGGCGTGGGCTGCGTGCCGGACTTCGTCGCACGCGACGCGCTGCAGGCCGGGCGGGTGGTGCGCCTGCTTCCCGGATGGACCATCGCCAGCCATTACCAGGGCACGGCCTACCTGCTGTTTCCCGCGTCCCGGCACCTGCCGCCCAAGCTGCGGGTGCTGATCGACCACCTCGTCGAGCGGTTGGCGTCCGCCGGAACGTGACGCGGCAGCGGGCTCGCCCGGGCCGGGGCTGGCCGCGCGGGAGGGTTCGACCGTAAACTACGTGGCAGGAGAGAGGGCTGCATCGGTGGGCGCGAGCGTGCGCCCCCGGAACGGCGTCCCGGAGGGCGGGGCGCCGCCTTGGGCTGCCCAGGCAGAAAAGGATGCACATGGCGACGGCGATCTATTCCGATCCGTTGGCTCCGTTTTTCGCGCATTCCGTCAGCGCCGCGGGGCTCGAGCGTGTCCTCCAGGTGGTGCGCCGACACCTGTCCATGGACGTGGCCTTCATCTCCCGGTTCCGGGAGAACGACCGGGTGCTCGATTACGTCGACAGCGACGACGGCTGCGTGCTCCAGCCCGGGCAGGTGATACCGTTCGAGAGCGGCTATTGCCAGAAGGTGATGCGCGGCGAATTGCCGGAATACATCCCCGACACGTCCTGCGTGCCTGCGGCCCGGGACATCCCCGAGACCGCGGCCATCCCCATCGGCTCGCACCTCAGCACGCCCATCGTGCTCGAAGACGGCCGGCTGTTCGGCACGCTGTGCTGCTTCAGCTACCGGCCGGTCGCGGCCCTCACGGAGCGCGACATGGACGTGCTGCGCGCCTTCGCCGAGTTCCTCGGCTTCTACTTCGACGCGGCGGCGCGGCGCGAGGAGGAACGGGAAACCGTCGCGCGCGGCGTCCGCACCGCGATGCAGGAGGGCCGCCTGCGCACCGTCTTCCAGCCCGTCTACGACATCGCGCGGTGCAGCCTCCATGGCTTCGAGTGCCTCTCCCGGTTCGACATGGAACCCGTGCGCCCGCCGGACCAGTGGTTCATCGCGGCCCACGGCGTGGGGCTGGGCATGGAACTGGAACTGCACGCCATCCGCACGGCGCTGTCGTCGCTGCACTGCTTTCCCGCCGGCCTCCTGTTCAACGTGAACTGCTCGCCGGACTTCATCCTGTCGGGCAGGCTGCAGGCACTCCTGGAAGAAGGGACCGACGTGTCCCGCATCGTGCTGGAAGTGACCGAGCACGCCGCCGTCAGCGACTACGCGGCACTGGCCCGGGCCCTGCAGCCGCTGCGCGCGCGCGGCACCCGCCTGGCCGTGGACGATGCGGGCGCTGGCTATTCCAGCATGCGCCACATCCTCCAGCTGCAGCCGGAAGTCATCAAGCTCGACATGAGCATCACGCAATCCATCGACCGCGACCGCCACCGTCGGGCACTGGCCAAGGGCCTGATCAGCTTCGCGCACGAGATCGGCAGCCTGATCGTCGCGGAAGGCGTGGAGGAGGCCTCCGAACTGGACGCCCTCGGCCAGCTCGGCGTGGACTTCGCCCAGGGCTACCACCTCGCCCGGCCGCTGGCGCTGCAGGATGCGATCCTGGCCGCACACGGCGGCTGAGGGCGGCTGAGGCCGGCCGCCGGCTTCGCGGCCTACATCCGCTCGATGCCGGCCATCTCCACCCACTGGGCCCAGCGGCGGATGTCTTCCTGGATGAAGCGCTGCAGGTCGGGGCCGGAGCGCCACTGGTTCTCGAAACCGCGTGCGGCATAGGCCTGCTGCACCGCGGCGTCCGCCATGGCCTGCTGCAGCGCGCGGCCCATGCCCTCAACGGCCACGGCCGGCGTGCCGGCCGGCGCGGCCAGGCCGAACCAGCCCTGCACTTCCAGGCCAGGCACGACGGTGCCGGCGGGCGGCACCTGCGGCAGCGACGGCAGCGGCCGGGGGCTGGTGACGGCGATCGGGCGCAGCCGGTCGTTCTGCAGCGCGGGCGCGGCCGAGAGCGTGTCGATGAACACGAAATCGAGCTGCCCGCCCATCAGGTCCGTGAGGATCTGCGTGACCGACTTGTACGACACCCCCTGGTAGCGCAGCTGGGCGAGCACGCGCAGCAGCTCGGCCGGCACCTGGGACGACGAGCTGTAGTAGCCGTAGTTCAGCGAGCCCGGCTTTGCGCGCGCTGCCGTCACCAGTTCCTGGAGGCTGCGGTAGGGCGCGTCGGCGCGCACCAGCAGCACCGAGCTGAAACGGCCGAACATGCCGACCTGCACGAAATCCTTGAGCGGGTCGTAGCGCAGCTGGCGGTACAGGCTGACATTGGCAGCGTGCGTGGAATTGCTGGTGAGCAGGAAGGTGTAGCCGTCCGGCGCCGCGCCTTTCGCGGCCAGCGCGCCCAGGATGCCCGCGGCGCCGGGGCGGTTGTCCACCACCACGGTGGCCTGCGGCAGCGTGCGCGGCACGTGGCTGGCGAAGGTGCGCGCCACGAAATCCGCGGCGCCGCCCGCGGCGGAGGGCACGATCAGGCTGATGGGCCGCGCGCCCGGCCACGGGGCATCCGCCGCGCGTGCGGCGGGCAGGGCCAGCGTGGCGATCGGCAGGCTGGCGAGGCCGCGCAGCAGGGTGCGGCGCTGGGGCTGCGGTGGGGTGGATGGGGCGGTGCGGCGCATGGGAATGTCTCCTTGGGGGGCTGTGTCTTTGGTCTTGGAAGGGGCGGCGGGCGGGTGCCCGTAGGTCGTCACGACCGTGCCGGCGGGCCGCCGAGCGCGGCGAGAAAGGGGTGCAGCGCCTGCAGGTAGTGCGGCAGGCAGTCCACCATGGGCGTGTGGCCGCCGGGCAGCAGACGCAACTGCGCCGAGGGCAGGCAGGCCGCCAGTTCCTCTGCGTCCGCCACACTCCGGCGCGTGTCCTGCTCCCCGTGCGGCACCAGCACTGGGCACTGCAGCGCAGGCAGCAGCGGGCGCAGGTCCACGGCGCGCAGCCCCTCGATGCTCTGCAGCAGCGCGGCGGGCGGGAGATGCTCCAGATAGGCGCACAGCTGCGCGAACAGTGGCGCCGGCGGCGTGCGGGCGAAGCAGCTGCGCAGGAAATCTTCCCGGGCCTGCGCAGACCAGCTCGCGCGCACGCGCTGGGCGAAGCCTGGATCGCCATGGCGGCTGCTGTGCGCGCCGGTATTGCCCGCCACCACGCCGGCCACCGGCATCCCGGGCTGCAGCGCGGTCAGCAGGGCCAGCACCCCGCCCACGGAATAGCCCAGCAGCACCACGGGGCCGGCATCGCCCTCCTGCACGCGTGGGCGCAGGGCGTCGGCCAGGCGCCGCGCCACTTCGCGCGGATCGCAGGAATGGGGGCTGTGCGGTGGCTCGGCCCAATCCACGGGCTGCACCGTCCACCCCGGGGCGTGCAGGCCGCCGAACACGGCCGGCGAGCAGCCCGCGCCGGGCAGGGCCACGAGCAGCGGCCCGTGCAGCGCGCGCCAGTCGATCGCGTCCATCGGTGCTGCCGGCAGGGGCGGTGCGCCGCAGGCGTCGGGGGCGGAGGGGCGGACAACGGGCAGCGGGAACATGGCGGCCATCGTAGGCAGCCGCTACCGATGTGGATAGGGAATAATTTTCATCCGCTGATAAGCAAAAGGAATCGCATCCCATGGCCCCCAACTTCCCGTCGCTGCCCGACCTGCCGGTGGCCCAGGTGCGCCATTTCCTGCTCGTGGCCGAGCATGGCGGCTTCCAGGCGGCGGCGGACAAGGCCTTCCGCACGCAGCCGGCGATCAGCAAGTCGATCCAGGCGCTGGAAGAGCGCCTGGGCGGCGCGCTGTTGGAGCCCGGACGGCGCTCCGTGCTCACGCCCCTGGGCCGGCAGTGCCTGCCGTTCCTGCGCGAACTGGTGCTCCACCACGACCGCACGGCCGCGGCGGTCTCGGCCTTCGTGCGCAAGGACCGCGGCACGCTCACCGTGGCGGCCATCGCCGCGCTCGCCGGCAACTGGCTGCCGGAACTGGTGAGCGGTTATCTGCGGGACCATCCCGGCGTGGCCGTGCGCCTGCTGGACGACAACTCGCGCAACGTGGAACGCATGGTGCGGGACGGCGAGGTGGACTTCGGCGTGGGCAGCCTCGTGTCGGAGGCGCCGGAGATCGTGTTCGAGCCCCTGGCGGACGACGCCTTCGGCCTCGTGTGCAGCCGCCGCCACCCGCTGGCGCGGCGGCGCCAGCTGCGCTGGGACGAACTGCAAGGCCTGCCCCTGCTCGGCACCACCGCCCACCACCAGCTGGCCGCCTGGCCCGAGCAGGCCCGCTGGCTGCAGGCGCCGGTGATGCAGGTCAGCACCATGCTGACCATGCTGGCACTGCTGGATGCCAACGTGGGCGTCACGGTGCTGGCCCGCCTGGGCGTACCGGCCATGCTGGTCGACCGGCTGGCCTTCGTGCCGCTCGTGGCGCCGCGGCGGGAGCGCCGGCTGGGCATCCTGCGCCTGGCGGGCCAGTCGCTCAGCCCGGCGGCGCAGGCGATGCGGGAGCGGTTGCTGGTGCATGCGGAGGGGTTGCGGGCGGTCTAGGACTTTGACTGGCAGGCCGGTCGGACCGTCCCGTCCGGAGCCGGTCTGTATCTGTCGCGGCGACTACTGCATGGGAGCCGTGCTTCCACGGCTGGCCATTCGATCCCATGCACATTGCGGATGGCCTGTTCCAAGACGATCTTATTGGCAGGTCGCTGGACGTTGCAGGCGACGCCAGGTAGGCGCGCTACAGGAAATGGCCGCGTCGATGTGCTTGGGTTGGTTCAGCCGCCCTGAGGTGCCGGAAGCCCGGTATAGAGGTCGCCGATACCTCAAAGGGAAGCCGGGCGGGTGGGTACACTCGTGCCCATGATGAGCCGCCCTTCGAAAAGTCTCCATACCATCGGGTACGAAGGTATGGATACCCGCGATTTCATCGAGAGATTGTCCAGTGCAGGGGTCCAGACCGTTGTGGATGTACGGGAGTTACCGCTTTCCCGGAAAAAGGGTTTCTCCAAGACAGCGTTCCGTGAAGCGCTTTCCCAATCGGGCATTGGATATTTCCACATGCCTGTCCTGGGTTGTCCCAGGGACATCCGCGACTCCTACAAAGCGAGCCGTGACTGGGAGGCTTATACACGGTCATTCCTGGCCTACCTCGCAACGCAAGAAGCCACCGTACGCGAATTGGCCAGATTGGCCAAGGCGACACAGGCTTGTCTCGTCTGCTTCGAGGCCGATCACACGATGTGCCACCGCACATATGTCGCAAGAGCTGCCCGCAAACTGGGAGGCCCGCCGATCGTGCATCTGATGGCTAGAACAGCCCAGGCTGATTCAGTGTTTCAGGCTGCAGCTTAGGCGGGCATATCACACTGATGATGAGCCACTGGTCGGGAAACCGGTGCATGGTGCCCATCAGCAGGATCAGGTCGCGCGAGGGAAGTTGTCTTTCGTATTTCTCCCGGAACAGTGCTTCCCAGCCGGCAGCGCCGTGCTGTTTGAGAAGCCTCCTGTAGAGCGCTCCAACCTCCCAGTCCACCAGTTTGTGACAGTAGATGGTGCGCTGGTCATCGACCATGCATTCATAGCGATAGTAGAAGTCGAACGGAATCTTCTGCAGCAAAGCCACCTGTCTGTGGGTCTCTTCTTCGTCGGGGAAAAGACTGGATTGCCGCTGCATCTGGGTCAGTTTGGCACGCTCCTCGAGCGTCCACTCGGGATTCCTGGCAGGCCGCATGTCCAGGCTGAGAATTCGCGCCGGCCGCACCATCGCCAATGAACCGTCGGTTTGCTGGCGAACATATTCCGCCTTGGCGAAGTCGTCATAGATAGGAACTTTTCGCAGAAGCTCCATGCGGCGTCGCCAGCCTTCCTTGCCTGATGGCAGCGGGGCGGTGTCGCATTCGATCTTGTCGATGTAGATGCGGTGGCTCTCCGGGCGGTGATCGTCCCGCGATTTTTCCATCAGCGCCCTGATCCACTGCCATTTGCGGAACTGCTGATCGTCTGCGATAAGCCGGAACGGCACCGGAAAAAGGCGAATGAGGGCGCCGGCTTCCGTCATGCCTGCCACACAGGATGTCTCTGAATAGGTTGCGCTGGGTGAAGGATAGGTTTTACAGAGAATCAGAACCTGCTCACGGAACGTCGCCATCGGATCCCCTTTTTTACCTGTGCAGTGTATTGCGGGTACTTCTGGCAGGTGGTGGTCGACGTATAAGCAGAAATTAATACCAATATAAATTCATCAATGAAAAAGCCCCGCAGGCCAATGGCGTGCAGGGCTCTGTCCTACCGGCCGTGCCGGTGCGGTGGTTCTGGTGGATCAGAACGGAATATCGTCATCCATATCGTCGAACCCCGACGCCGCCCGCGGCGCCTGGGCCGCAGGGGCCGGTGCAGGCCGGGGCGCCGGTGCCGGGCGCGGCGCCGCGGCCTGAGGTGCGGGGCGGCGCGCGGGCGCCGGTGCGCTGCCACCACCGCCGTAGCCGTCGTCGCCACCGCCGTAGCCGCCGTCGTCATAGCCGCCGCCGGCGCCGCCACCCTGGCCGCCGCCCATGCCCTGGCGGCTGCCGAGCATCTGCATGGTGTCGGCGCGGATTTCCGTCGTGAATTTTTCCTGGCCCGACTGGTCGGTCCACTTGCGGGTGCGCAGGCTGCCTTCGACATACACCTGGGAGCCCTTGCGCAGGTACTGGCCCACGATCTCGGCCAGGCGGCCGTTGAAGACGACGCGGTGCCACTCGGTGGCTTCCTTGTTCTCGCCGGTGTTCTTGTCGCGCCAGCGGTCGGTGGTGGCGATGGTGACGTTGGCGACCTGGTCGCCGCTCGGGAAGGTGCGCATTTCGGGATCGCGCCCGAGGTTGCCGACGATGATGACTTTGTTGACGGATGCCATGGTGTGAAGGGGCCTGTAGAGAATGGTGGAGGAAAGGCACTACGGCCTGCGCGGCGGCCACGGGGGGCGCCGCGAAGAGGGAGCGGGGATTGTGCCCCAAGCGGCCGGACCGTGCGTGACTGCTTTCGCCTGCCCGTACGGCCTGCTCGTACGTCCCGCCGGGGGTGCCACAATGGACTCCTGCCGCGCACCCCGCGAACCCTTGCGGCGATGTCCGTGCCCACGCCCGCACCTGGCCTCTCCGCGCGGCATCCCACCATCCCCGCCATGCAACGAGAACCCGACTTCCTGGACAACCTGCGCTCGGAACTGCGCGACGGCCGGCGCTGGCTGGAGCGCAGCATCGTGCTGGCCTATGCGGTGGTGGCCGGCCTCAGCGTGGTGGCCTTCACCATGCTGGCGGAATGGGCCTTCGGCATCTTCGAGCGCGTCCACCACTGGGGCGGCGGCTGGGCCGTGCTGCTCTGGACACCGGCGATCACCGCGGCGGTGGTCTGGGCCACGCGGCGCTGGGTGCCGGGCGCGGCCGGCTCGGGCATACCGCAGGTGATCGCGGCGCTGGAGCCGGGGCTCACGGTGCCGCAGCGGGGCCGTTTCGTCTCCCTGCGGCTGTCGGTGGCCAAGATCCTGCTGTCCAGCGCGGGATTCATGGCGGGCCTGTCGATCGGGCGCGAGGGGCCGTCGGTGCAGGTGGCCGCCGGGATCATGCACCATGCGCGCCGCTGGTTCGGCCCGCGCTCGGGCATCACCGCGCACGGGCTGCTGGTGGCCGGGGGGGCGGCGGGCATCGCCGCGGCCTTCAATGCGCCGCTGGCGGGCGTGGTGTTCGCGATCGAGGAACTCTCGCGCAAGCTCGAATCGCGCAGCAGCGGGCTGATCATCGCGGCCATCGTGCTGGCGGGCTTGATGGGGGTGTCGGCGTTCGGCAACCTGAGCTATTTCGGGCGCATCCAGGTGCCGCGGCTGGGCTGGGAGGCGCTGCTGCCGGGCCTGGCCGTGTCGCTGGCCTGCGGTGTGCTGGGCGGGCTGTTCGCCAAGCTGATGGCCGCGTCGCTCACCGGAGCGCCGGACCGCTTCAACCGCTGGCGCGCACGCTGGCCGGTCCGCTTCGCGGCGGGCGGCGGGCTGGCGATTGCGGTGATCGGCCTCGCCACGGGCGGGGCGACCTTCGGGGCCGGCTCCGAGGCGGTGAAGCACATGCTGGCCGGCGAGGCGGACGTGCCGGCCTTCTATGTCACGCTCAAGTTCATCGCCACCTGGCTGTCGGCCTGGGTGGGCGTGCCGGGCGGCATCTTCGCGCCGTCGCTCTCGATCGGGGCGGGCGTGGGCCACAACGTGGCGCTGCTGGCCGGCAGCGACATCGCTCCCTCCATCGCGCCGGCCCTGATCGCCATGGGCATGGCCGCCTTCCTGGCGGCGGTGACGCAGGCGCCGCTCACGGCCTTCATCATCGTGATGGAGATGGTGGACGGGCATGCGCTGGTGCTGAGCCTGATGTCGTCCGCGATGCTGGCCAGCCTCGTGTCGCGCATGCTGGCCCGGCCGCTCTACGAGACCCTGGCCGCCTCGATGCTGAGCGCCGCGCACCTGCCCGAGGCGCCGCCGCCGGACGCTGCCGCGGACGCGGGGCCGGGAACGGTGACGGGAGCATCCACAGGGACGGAGACATCGGACGCACCCGAGGCGCCCGTGACGGATCGCCCGCGAACGGACCGTTGACCGGGCCTCGAGGCCATCGGGCTTCCTGTCGGGCCCCCGCGCGCGGCTGGGACCGCTGCCGCCTAAGAGCGGCTCACACGACCCTTCTGGCGTCGTTGCCGCATCTTGTCGTACTACTCGTACTGCCTGCGACGCGGCGCCTCGCCAGAACCGCTTCGCTGGGTCGTGTTAGCCGCTCTAATGCCGTCCGCGTCCGGCCTGCGGCGGTACCGGCCGCATACCCCAGGCAACCGCCAGCCAGGCCAGGCAGAGCAGACCCGTCACCAGGAACAGGCTGGGCGCGCCGCCCCAGCGCAGCAGCGCGCCGCCCAGGGCACCGCCCGCGAACAGCCCGAGCGACTGCAGCGTGTTGTAGGTGCCCAGCGCCGCGCCGCGCAGGGCCGGCGGCGCGGTGCGCGACACCAGGCTGGGCTGGCTCGCCTCCAGCGCGTTGAAGCCGCAGAAGAACAGGAACAGCAGCCCGCCCAGTGCCCACAGGCCCGGCGGCGTGCCTGCGGTGGCGGCCCAGCCCAGACCGGCCTGTACGACCAGCACCAGGCCGATGGCGCCCAGCAGCGCAGCGCGCAGCCGGCCGCCGCGCTCCAGCGCGAACAGCCCGCCCATGGCGGCGAACGAGAGCACCACGGCGGGCAGGTAGAGGTGCCAGTGCGCGCTCTTGGGCAGACCGGCCTGCACCAGCAGCGCGGGCACGGCCACCCACATCGCCAATTGCACGGTGTGCAGGGCGAACACCCCGAAGTTCAGACGCAGCAGGTCCGGGTGGCGCAGCACGTCGGCCAGCCGGCCGCGCGGTGCGTCGGCATGGCGCGCGGGTTCGGGCGGCACCACCCAGAGCACCACCGCGATGCCGGCCAGCGCGAGCGCGCAGGTCAGCCCGAAGATGCCCGGCAGGCCGAAGCGTGCCGCGAGCGGCGGTGCGGCCACGAGCGCCACCGCGAACATCAGCCCGATGCTGCCGCCCACGAGCGCCATGGCCTTGGTACGCACACCGTCGCGCGTCTGGTCGGCCAGCAGGGCCGTGACGGCGGCGGAGACGGCGCCCGCGCCCTGCAGAGCGCGGCCCAGCAGCAGCCCGCCGAGCGAATCGGCCAGCGCCGCCAGCAGGCTGCCGGCCGCGAACACCAGCAGGCCGAGCACGATCACCCGCTTGCGCCCGAAGCGGTCGGAGGCCATGCCCAGCGGCAGCTGCAGCACGGCCTGGGTGAGCCCGTAGATGCCCATGGCCAGGCCCACCAGGGCGGGATCGTCGCCGCCCGGGTACTTGCGCGCTTCGAGGGCGAACACCGGCAGCACCAGGAACAGCCCGAGCATGCGCAGCGCGAAGATGAGCGCCAGCGACAGGCTGGAGCGCCGCTCGAGCGGCGTCATCGTGGTGGCGGAAGCGGCGGGGGCGCCGGATGCGGGCTGGGGCGGCAGGGAGTCCGGCACGGCAGTGGTCAGCGGTTGCGGGCGGTGGGAAGACGGCGATTCTCGCCCATCACGCGTGCTGGTGCCGGGAGAACGTGCGGGCGGCCCCCCTGCGAGACCGTCCCGACGTTCCGGGGAGCGGTCAGCGCCGCCGCTGGCGCCAGCCGAGCACGGCCGCCATGGCGGCCAGCAGCGCCAGCGCGGCGGGCGACAGCGCAGGCACCGGCGTGGGCTCCACAGGAATCGGAGCGGGAGAGGGAGTCGGGGTCGGGTCCGGAGTCGGGGTCGGGGTCGGGGTCGGGGTGGGATCCGGGGTCGGAGTGGGATCCGGGGTCGGAGTGGGAGTGGGAGTGGGAGTGGGAGTGGGAGTCGGCGTCGGCGTCGGCGTCGGCGCCAGCAGCGCCGGGCCGCCCGGATCGGCGATCACGCCCACGGTGGGGTCGGTGTCGCCCGCGCCGTTGTCGGTGATCGTGAAGCTGATCGTGTCGCCCGCGATCTGCGCGTCCTTCCACTCGAACCAGGTGTAGCGGTCCGCGCCGGGGCCGGACGGGCCGAACTTGATGAAGCGGGTGCCGTCGGGCAGGGCCTGGGGATACTTCATCGTCACCGTCACGCTGCCGGTGCAACTGGTGGCGACGAAGCGGAACACGCCGTGGGGGAACTGCGCGCCGGCCGGGCCGCCAGAGGGCGTCTCGAAGGCGGTCCGGGTGGCGTCGAACTGGCAGCCGTCCGCCACGGCAGGGCCCGACAGCGTGGCCGTGATCGTGCCCGTGCCGGTGGCCGAGGTGCCCGTGAACACGGCGGGGTTCGCGCGCAGCACGAGGTGGATCGTCGATTCCTTCTGGATGTTGTAATCGGAGAGCGTGCGGCCGTCCTCCAGCTGCTTGCCCGCGAAGATGAGCCGCTGCTGCTCGGGATCGATGCCCTCCTGGTCCTGGATCTTGGCCTTCACGTTCTCGATGGAATCGCTGGGCTCGACGTCCAGCGTGATCGTCTTGCCCGACAGCATCTTCACGTAGATCTGCATCGCCCAGGCGCCCTGGGCCGAGAAGGCGAGCACGCAGAGCAGCGCCAGCTGCGCGAAGGCGCGGCGCAGCGATGGGAAAGCACAGGGCGGGAATGCGAGGGAAGGGCCGGAAAGCATGGGAGAAAACGGTGACGCGGCCACGAGGCCCGCATGCAGGGAGGGAGCGGAAAACGCACAGGGCGTAACCGACGAGTAAGTAAACGTAACCCTCGATGATGAGGGAAGGTTCGTGTTCTGGGAAGGGTGCGTTACGAAGTTTCCGGGCCACCGCCGGGTGCCGCCACCTGCATGCAGCGCCCACGGCGGGGGCTGCGGTTACGGCAACAGACCCAACCGTGCCCGCAGGCGTTCCACGCATTCGGCCACCGGGAGCACGTCGGTGCGCAATTCCAGCACGGGTGCCTCGGGCGGCTCATAGGGCGAATCGATCCCTGTGAAGCGCGGCAGCGCGCCGCTGCGTGCACGCCGGTACAGGCCCTTGGGATCGCGCTCCTCCGCCACGGCCAGCGGCACGTTCACGTACACCTCGATGAAATCCCCGGGCGCGAACAGCGCCCGCGCCGCCGCGCGCTCGGCCCGGAACGGCGAGATCAGCGCCACGATGGCGACCATGCCCGCATCCACGAACAGCCGCGCCACGTGCGCGGCCCGGCGGATGCTCTCGGCCCGGTCCGCATCGGAGAACCCCAGGTCGCTGCTCAGCCCGGCGCGCAGGCGGTCGCCGTCGAGCACGCAGGCGCGCAGGCCGTCGCGCTGCAGCGAGGCCTCCAGCGCGTGCGCGAGGGTGGTCTTGCCCGCGCCCGAAAGGCCGGTGAGCCAGACGGCCCGGGCGGGAGGGCGCTGCGGGCGTTCGGCCTCACGGAGGCCGGGAAGCGCCGCGGGGAGAGGGGGCGGGTGGTTCATGGCGAAGCGCAGCGGTGCCGCCGGTGCCCGCGGGGGCGGGCTTACGGCGGTACGGGCTTCGATTATGGGCATGGGTGCCGCCGCCCGGCCTCCCCTATCATGGTGGGTTTCCCCAAGCCGACGCCCCGAAGTGACCGAGCCCACCGCCTCCGATGAACCGCGCCCCGTCGCCGAAGGGGCCTACCTGGCGCATGCCCTGCGCGAGGCGCGCATCAGCATCCGCGGCGCGCGCACGCACAACCTCAAGAACATCGACCTCGACATCCCGCGCAACCGGCTGGTGGTGATCACCGGGCTGTCGGGTTCGGGCAAGTCGAGCCTCGCGTTCGACACGCTCTATGCCGAGGGCCAGCGGCGCTACGTGGAAAGCCTCTCGGCCTATGCGCGGCAGTTCCTGGGCCGGCTCGACAAGCCCGACGTCGACCTGATCGAGGGCCTGTCGCCCGCCATCAGCATCGAGCAGAAGGCCACCAGCCACAACCCGCGCTCCACCGTGGGCACGGTGACCGAGATCCACGATTACCTGCGCCTGCTCTACGCGCGCGCCGGCACCCCCTATTGCCCCGAGCACGGCCTGCCGCTGACCGCGCAGACGGTGAGCCAGATGGTGGACGCGGTGCTGGCCCTGCCCGAGGACACGCGCCTCATGGTGCTCGCGCCGGTCGCGCGCGACAAGAAGGGCGAGTTCACCGAACTCTTCGCGCAGATGCAGGGCCTGGGCTACGTGCGCTTCCGCGTGGACGGCGCCATCCTGGAGCACGAGATGCTGCCGCCGCTCAAGAAGACGGAGAAGCACGACATCGACGTGGTGATCGACCGCCTGAAGGTCCGGCACGACGCGCAGCAGCGCCTGGCGGAAAGCATCGAGGCGGCGCTGCGCATCGGCCAGCAGGCGGGCGACGCCAACGGCCGCGTGGTCGCGCTGGAGATGGATTCGGGCCAGGAGCACCTGTTCTCCTCCAAGTTCGCCTGCCCCGTGTGCAGCTACTCGCTGCCCGAGCTGGAGCCGCGCCTGTTCTCGTTCAACTCGCCGATCGGCGCCTGCCCGACCTGCGACGGCCTGGGACAGCACGAGGTGTTCGATCCGGCGCGCGTGGTGGCCTTCCCGTCCCTGAGCCTGGCGAGCGGTGCGATCAAGGGCTGGGACCGGCGCAACGGCTACTACTTCGCCATGCTGGAAAGCCTCGCGAAGCACTACCAGTTCGACGTGGAGGCGCCTTTCGAATCGCTGCCGCAGCGCGTGCAGCAGGCGGTGCTCTACGGCTCGGGCACGGAAGAGATCGCGTTCAGCTACATCCTCGACAGCGGCGCCCGCAAGGGCAAGGCGGTGGTGCGCAACCATCCTTTCGAAGGCGTGCTGCCCAACATGGCGCGGCGCTACCGCGAGACCGACTCCACCGTGGTGCGCGAAGACCTCGCCCGCTACCGCAGCACCCAGCCCTGCCCGGACTGCCATGGCACCCGCCTGCGCCGCGAGGCGCGCCACGTGCGCGTGGGCGAAGGCGAACAGTCGCGCGCGATCTACGAGGTGAGCCATGCCACGCTGGCCGAGGCGCTGGCCTGGTTCGAGGCGCTCGCGCTCACGGGTTCCAAGGCCGAGATCGCCGGCAAGGTGGTGCGCGAGATCGCCACGCGCCTCACCTTCCTGAACGACGTGGGCCTGAACTACCTGAGCCTGGACCGCAGCGCCGAGACGCTCTCGGGCGGCGAGGCGCAGCGCATCCGCCTGGCCAGCCAGATCGGCTCGGGGCTCACGGGCGTGATGTACGTGCTCGACGAGCCCAGCATCGGCCTGCACCAGCGCGACAACGACCGCCTCATTGCCACGCTGCAGCACCTGCGCGACATCGGCAACAGCGTGATCGTGGTCGAGCACGACGAGGACATGATCCGCGCCGCCGACCACTGCGTGGACATGGGCCCCGGCGCGGGCGTGCATGGCGGCCGTGTGATGGCCCAGGGCACGAGCGCCGAGCTGTGCGCGCACCCCGATTCGCTCACCGGCCAGTACCTCTCGGGCGCGCGCACCATTCCCGTGCCCGCCCGCCGCACGCCCTGGCTGCCGGTGCTGGAGGCGGCGGAGCCCGAGCCGGCCAAAAAGGGCAAATCGCGTTTCCCCGAAACCGACGCCAGCCGCCGCCGCGCCGAGCGCATGGCCGAGCACCGCGCGAAGCAGGGGCGCCTGCAGGCGCTGCGCGTCGTCGGCGCCACCGGACACAGCCTGAAGAACGTGAGCGTGGAGTTCCCGGTGGGCCTGCTCACCTGCGTGACGGGCGTGTCGGGCTCGGGCAAGAGCACGCTGGTCAACGACACGCTCTACGCCGCCGTGGCCCGCCAGCTCTACCGCGCGCACGAAGAGCCCGCGCCGCATGAGGCGATCGAGGGCATCGAGTACTTCGACAAGGTCATCAACGTCGACCAGTCGCCCATCGGCCGCACGCCGCGCAGCAACCCGGCCACCTACACGGGCCTGTTCACGCCCATCCGCGAACTCATGGCCGAGACGAACACGGCCAAGGAGCGCGGCTACGGCCCCGGACGCTTCTCCTTCAACGTGGCCGGCGGCCGCTGCGAAGCCTGCCAGGGCGATGGCGTGGTGAAGGTGGAAATGCACTTCCTGCCCGACGTCTACGTGCCCTGCGACGTCTGCCACGGCCAGCGCTACAACCGCGAAACGCTGGAAGTGCAGTGGAAGGGCCTGAACATCGCGCAGGTGCTGGAGCTCACCGTGGAAGACGCGTACGCCTTCTTCAAGGACGTGCCGGCGATCGCGCGCAAGCTGCAGACGCTGCTCGACGTGGGCCTGTCGTACATCCGCATGGGGCAGGCCGCCACCACGCTCTCGGGCGGCGAGGCGCAGCGCGTCAAGCTCGCGCAGGAGCTGTCGAAGCGCGACACCGGCCGCACGCTCTACATCCTCGACGAGCCCACCACCGGCCTGCATTTCGCCGACATCGACCTGCTGCTGAAGGTGCTGCACCAGCTGCGCGACGCGGGCAACACCATCGTCGTGATCGAGCACAACCTGGACGTCATCAAGACCGCCGACTGGATCATCGACATGGGGCCCGAAGGCGGTGCGGGCGGCGGCACCGTGGTGGCCGAGGGCACGCCCGAAGACGTGGCGGCGAACCCGGCGAGCCACACCGGGCGGTACCTGCAGCGTTACCTGGGATAGCGTGCCGTGGAGCGTGTGCGCGGCCTGTCAGCGCTGCACGCACGCGCTGTCCACGGGGCGCCAGGAGCACGGGTGCGTGAACCGATGCCGTGACACGATCCGTGCCTGGGTGCCGTGGGTACCGTCGCCGCGGTGCTGCCGTCAGTCGCCGGCAGGCAGGCGCACCACGCACGAGACGTCGGGCTCGCGCTGCGTGGCGATGAAGCGTTCGAACGCCAGGCGGTCCATGTCGAAGAGGCCCACCCGGTCGTCGTCCTGCGAGACGAAGGCGATGGGCCGCTCGGGGTGGTAGCTCAGGGCGATCGCGCGCGCCGGCATCGGCACGTGCGCCAGCTCTTCGAGGGTGTGCGGATCGACGACCGAGAGGCTGCGGTCGCCGTAGTTCGTCACCACCAGCCGGCCATCGCGGTAGCGGTAGAGCCGGGTGGCATCGTCGGGCGAGGGCGCACGGCGCACGACCTGCATGCTGTCCGTGTCGATGGCGCACAGCGTGTTGCTCCAGCGGCAGGTCACGTAGAGCGTCTTCTCGTCGGCGCTGAGCGCGTAGCCTTCCGGTTTCTCGCCCGGTCTGCAGGCCACCGGCGCTGCGGTGGCGTCGTGGGGCCGCACGCGGGTGACGGTGTGCGAGAGCAGATTCATCGCGAACGCGGTCTGCCCGTCGCGCGTGAGCGCGAAGAGATGGCTCTTGATGCCGCCCACGGGCACGGCCCGGCGCGGCGCCGTGTCGGTGGCCGGATGGTCCAGCACCACCAGCTGGGCGCGGTCTTCGCTCAGCACGTACAGGCGCCCGTCGCGGTCCATCTGCATGCCGTGCAGCCGGTTGAAGGGCGCCAGCTCGATGGTGCGCACCAGCCGTTTCGCGGCGATGTCGATCTGGAAGATCGCCGTGCCGCCCGCGCCGGCGTGGCCGGAGGTTTCCACGCCGTAATGCCCGACGTAGGCGAACCGGCCTTCGGGATCGACGACGAATTCGTGCGGGAACTCGCCCAGCGCGATGCTGTGCAGGCGCTCCCCGCTCTCGATGTCGTAGTAGCTGAAGCAATGGCTGCATTTCTCGACCAGCAGCAGGGTGTCGCGGAACGGGGTCATGGCGTCTGGATTCCTTGGGTGTGCAGGATGATGCGGTAGAGCGAGGTGCTGGCCGCGATGTAGAGCTCGTTGCGCAGCGGGCCGCCGAAGGTGAGGTTGCCGACCTTCTCGGGCACCGGGATGCGCCCGAGCAGCGTGCCGTCCGGTGCCAGCACCTGCACGGCGTCCTCGCTGCTGGTGTAGATCCAGCCGTGCCGGTCGATGCGGAAGCCGTCGGGCACGCCCGGCGCGACATCGGCGACCACCCGCATGGCGCCGAGCCGCGCGCCCTGCACGTCGAACGCCACGATGCGGTGGTGGCCACCCCGGGGCCGCAGTGCGGCCGAGGTATCGCTCACGTAGAGCGTCTTCTCGTCGGGCGAGAAGGCCAGGCCGTTCGGCTCCTCGACTTCCGCGGTGGCGGCGGTCAGCAGGCCGGTGCGCGGGTCGAAGCAGAACACGTGGTTGGCCTCCTGCTCGGAAGGCGCCTTGTGGCCTTCGCGGTCGCTCAGGATGCCGTAGGGCGGGTCGGTGAACCAGAGGGTGCCGTCGCTGCGCACCACCACGTCGTTGGGCGAGTTGAGCCGCCGGCCCCGGTAGTGGCCTACCACTACCTCGTCGGGCGCGGCCGCATCCACGCCGCCCGGGCCGCAGCGGGTCCGGAGGATGGCACGCCGGCCGTGCGAGCAGTGCAGCAGATCGCCGTTGCGCTCGCGCGTGTGCCCGTTGGTGAAATCGACGCCGTTGCGCCAGACGGTCATGCCGTCCCGCGGCGACCAGCGCAGCATGCGGTTGGCGGGAATGTCGCTCCAGAGCACCGAGGCGTCCTCGTGTATCCAGACGGGGCCTTCGCTCCAGGTGGCGCCGGTGCACAGGCGCTCGAGCACGGCGCCGCGCAGGACGGGCGCCAGGCGGTCGTCGAGGATTTCCGGCGCGGGAAAGGGGGAATGCGGCGTAGCGGTCATGGCGTTCAGGCAGGCAGGAAGGCAGAGCAGGGAAGACGCGGCCGATCGGCGGCTGACGGGACGGTGGAGCATGTGGGCATCCCCCCCGCTCATCCCTTGACCGCGCCGGCCGTCAGGCCGGTGATGATCTGGCGCGCCGCGAGGAACGTGAAGATCAGCGGCGGAATGGCGATCAGGCTGCCGAGCGCCATCACCTTGCCCCAGTCCACGCCGATGTCGGTGACGTAGAGCGAGGCGGCCACGGGCAGCGTGCGGGTGGCGCGGTCGGTCAGCACCAGCGCCAGGATGAATTCGTTCCATGCGATGCGGAAGGTGAAGATGGCGGCGGCCGCCAGGCCCGGCCGGATCAGCGGCAGCACGACCCGCCAGAAGACCTCCACCGGTCCGCAGCCGTCGATGGCGGCAGCCTCTTCCAGCTCCACCGGCACCTGCTGGATGAAGCCGTACAGCAGCCAGATGGTGAACGGCAGGTTGGCCGCCACGTAGAGCAGCACCAGCCCCGCGAGCGAATTGGCCAGGCCCGCCTGCGACCAGATCATGAACACCGGCACCGCGAGCACCGCCAGCGGCACGGTGCGCAGCAGCAGCGTGGCGTAGCCGATCGCCCGCCGGCCGCGGAAACGCAGCCGCACCAGGCCATAGGCGGCCATGCAGCCCAGCACCAGCGTGATGGCGGTGGCGCTGACGCCCACGATCAGGCTGTTGACCAGGTAGCGGTCGAAGTTGTCGCCGAACAGCACCTCGCGGTAGTTCTCCAGCGTGGGCACGAACAGGAAGTTCAGTCCCGTCGAGAACAGCTGGCTCTGCAGCTTGAACGAGGTGGTGAACATCACCGCGATCGGCAGCACGCAGAAGAGCGCCAGCAGCGACAGCACCGCGTAATGCAGCAGGTCCGCCGGCTGGAAGGTGCGGTAGCGGCCGGGGCGCCGCAGGGCGGCGGACGGGGGCAGGGCAGGGGCGTTCATGGGTGCTCCTCGGCGAGCGGGTTGGACAGGCGCAGCGCGAGGCAGGACAGCCCCGCCACGACGGCCAGCAGCAGCACGGAGATCGCGGCGGCCGAGCCCAGCTGCTGGCCGACGAACGCCGTCTTGTAGATGTGCAGCGAGAGGATCTCGGTCGAGTCGCCCGGCCCCCCGAAGGTGAGGATGTAGATCACTTCCAGCACGCGGAAGGCGTCGATGAGCCGCATCAGCAGGGTCACCACGATGACGTTCATCACCATCGGCAGCTTCACCTTGAAGGTGGTCTGCCACCCGTTGGCGCCGTCCATGCGCGCCGCCTCCAGCACCGATCCGTCCACATTGGCCAGCGCGGCGATCATCATGATGAAGACGAAGGGCGTCCACTGCCAGATGTCGGCGATGACGATGGCGGCGAAGGCGAGGTGCTCATCGGCCAGCCAGGCCTGGGGCGCTGCGCCGACCACGCCGAGGAGCGCGTTGAGCAGCCCGAACTGCGCATCGAAGATATAGCGCCAGATGAGGCCGACGGCGATCGGCGCGATCATCATCGGCAGGATGAAGAGCGTGCGGAAGAACGCGGTGCCGCGCAGCGGCCGGCCCGGCCGGTCTTCCAGCGCCAGCGCCAGGGCGATGCCCAGCACCATCTCCGCCGTCACGCAGACGAAGGAGAACAGCAGCGTGATCCAGAGCGAGTGCCAGACGGCCGGCTCCTGCAGCGCGCGTGTGAAGGTGTCCAGGCCGACCCAGCGCGCGTCCGACCAGGGCGTGCCGATGCTCCAGTCGTAGAAGCCCAGCCGCAGCGCGGACAGCACGGGATAGAGACAGGCCGCGGCCATGACGAGGGCCGCCGGCCCGACATAGATCCACGGCACCCAACGGGGAGTCTTCATGGCGCGTCACCCCTTGAGATAGCCGCCGCGCCGCATGATGTCGGTCACCTTGGGCACCACGCCGTCGAGGGCCGCACGGGGGTGCTTCTTGCCGATCAGGACGTCGGAGATCGCGATGCCCAGCGCCTGGATGTTGATTTCGTCCCACTCGGGGATGATCGGGCGCCAGTCCGGGTCGGCATACTTCAATTGCTCGCGCATGACGGTGTATTCGGGGTACTGCCGCACCAGATCGGGGTTCGACAGGGTGCTGTTGCGGCTGGGGATGCCGCCTGCCTTCGCGACCGCGATGTCCTGCGGCCTGGAGGTGAGCCACTGCATCAGCAGGAAGCCGGCGTCCGCGTTGCGGGCATTGCGTGGAATCGCCAGGCCCAGCCCGCCGGACTGCGAGGCCTGCCGCACGCCCTTGGGATGCAGTGCGTAGCCCACCTTGCCGCCCACCTTCGAGCGGGCCGGGTCGTTGACCTGCCCGAAGAGGATGGTCGAGTCCAGGTACATCGCGGCCTGGCCTTGCAGGAACGCGGTCATCATCTCGCCCTGGCCGTAGCCCGGGATGCCGGTCGGTCCGGTGTCCGATATCTCCTTGAGCAGTTCCAGCGCCTTGACGCCGGCTTCGTCGTTGAAGCGCGGCTTCCAGTCGTCGGTGAACACCTTGCCGCCCAGCGGATCGAGGTGCAGCAGCCAGGCATGCACGCACTGGTGGCCCGCCTGCCCGCGCGAGGTCAGTGCGCCGATGCCGTCCTTGGCCTTGATGATGGGCAGCAGCGTCTGCAGCTCGGCATAGGTTTCCGGGGGCTTCAGGCCGTGCTTGGCGAAGATGTCGGTGCGGTAGGCGAGGACCGAGGTTTCCGCGCCGTACGGCAGGCCATAGAGCTTGGCGCCCGGACCGGCCAAGTAGCCGCGCGGCCCGCCGACCAGGCCGATGTTCTCGCGGTAGATCGGAACGATGTCCTGCAGGTCGAAGGCCGGGTCCGCGAGCGCCGGGTTCTGCAGGAAGGGGTCGAGATCGCGGATCAGGTTCTTCTTGGCGTACTCGCCCTTCCACATCACGACGTAGCTCACCATGTCGTAGTCGCCCTGGGGCTTGGCCATCTCCAGCAGCTGCTTGTCCTTCATGCGCAGGATCTGCAGCTTGTCCACCTCCACCTTGATGCCGGTCTCCTTGGTGAAGGCGGGCAACAGCTTGTGCATCGCGTCGTAGTGCGGGTGCGACGGCACGCTGATGACGATGGTCTGCCCGCGGTACTTGGCATAGCGGTCCTGCGCCTGGCTGCTGGCGATGGGGAAGGCGGCTCCGAAGACGCTGAGGCCGGCGGCCTTGACGATGTCGCGACGTTGCATGGTTGTCTCCATGGGATGGTGGTGGTGGACGGTGCGCGGGGATGGCTGCAGGGAAACCGGGGTCAGGCCTGCAGGCGGTGTCCGGAGGCGGTGTCGAACAGGTGCAGGTCCGAGGCCTGCACGGCCAGGTCGGCGCCCTGGCGCGCGAGGTCGCTGCGGTGCCCCGGCACGACCGCGGTCAGCCGCGTCTGGGGATGCCCTTCCAGATGGCCCACGAGCACGCTCTCCGAGCCGAGGTACTCGACCATGCGGACCTGCATGCGCAGCGACGGCTCGCCGCCCTGCGCGAGCCGCAGGGCCTGGGGGCGTATGCCCACGGTGCAGTCCCTGCCCGCCGATCCCCTGTCCGCCGCAGCCGCGAGCGCGAAGCCCGGCCCCTGGATGAAGCCATCGTCCGTCAGGCGGCCGGGCAGCAGGTTCATGGTCGGCGAGCCGATGAAGCTCGCCACGAACAGGTTCGCCGGGTGGTTGAATACTTCGGCAGGCGTACCGACCTGCTGGATCACGCCCTTGTCGAAGATCACGATGCGCGAGGCCAGCGTCATCGCCTCCACCTGGTCGTGGGTCACGTAGACGGTCGTCTTGCCCAGGCGCTCATGCAGCACGGCCAGTTCGGCCCGCATGTGGCCGCGCAGCTTGGCATCGAGGTTGGACAGCGGTTCGTCGAACAGGAACACGTCGGGCTCGCGCACGATGCAGCGGCCGATGGCCACGCGCTGGCGCTGCCCGCCGGACAGCTCCTTGGGCTTGCGCTGCAGGAGATGTTCGATATTGAGGATGCGGGCGGCGTTGCCCACGCGCCGCGCGATCTCATCGGGCGGCGTGCCGGCCAGGCGCAGGGCGAAGCTCATGTTCTCGGCCACGTCCATGTGCGGGTACAGCGCGTAGCTCTGGAACACCATGGCGATGTTGCGGGCCTTCGGCGGCGCCTCGGTCACGTCCCGGCCGTCGATCAGGATCTGCCCCGCGGAAACCGATTCGAGGCCGGCGATCATGCGCAGCGTGGTGGACTTGCCGCAGCCCGACTCGCCCAGCAGCACCACGAATTCGCCGCGCTCGATGCGCAGCGACAGCTCCTGCACCACGGTCGTGTCGCCGAAGCGCTTGATCACGCCGCGCAGTTCCAGGCCGGCGTCCTGCGCCGGCGCGGTTTCGGGTTTCTGGTGTTGTCTCATGGGTGTTGTCGGTATGTTGGGAAGGTGAATGAAGGGAGCGGATGTGCGCCAGGCCCCGTGTCAGGAGGGCGGGCGGCCGAAGCGCCGTGCGAAGCTGCCGCGGTCGTAGCGGCGGATGCCGGGCCCGATGGGAGGCAGGTGCAGCCCCGGATGCGCCGGGTCGTCGCCCCATATCGCCTGGTAGGTGTCGATGCAGCGGCCCTGCCGCTGGAGCGCCGCGAAGGCAATGCCCCAGGCGCACCACCAAGCGCCGATCGCGAGCCACATCCAGCGCGGCGCATCGGCCACCCGCAGCCCCAGCACCACCACGACGACCGCCAGCAGCAGTGCGGCGTACCCCACGGCCTTGTGCAGCCGCTCGAAGACTCTGCGGTGGCGCGTCATGTCGTAGTGGTCCCCGCGCAGCCCTTCGCGGGCCGTCGGGCCTCCCTTGCTGCCGCGTGCCAGGCCGCCGAGGGTCTGCAACAGGCCCAGCGCCACCACGGCCAGGCCCAGAACGTGATGCCACTGCGCCAGCGCGCCGGCGCCGGTGCCCCGGCCCCAGGCCAGCCACAGACCCGCCAGCATCGCCGCCATGCCCGCCGACTGCAGCAGCCGGTGGGCATGCCACCAGGCCTTGTGGTCGAGCTCGTCCGGCCAGCGCTGGCCGGGCAGCACCTTGAAAAAGCGGGCTGCCAGCACGCCCAGCGGGAGCAGGAAGGCCCAGGCGAGCACCATCAGCCGGCCGTGCCAGGAGGCCCAGGCAGGCACGTAGTGCTCTACCGCGCCGCTGGCGGGCCCGAGCAGCCAGGTCCACCAGGAGGAGAGCGTTGCCGTATCCATGGGAATGCCCGCCTCACGACGGCAACATTGCCAGCACAGGCGCGGTGCAAGCGGTTGCAAAAAGGTTTGAAGAATGGTCCACGGGCGTATGATAGGTCTTGACGCAAGCGATTTGCAAGCGCTTGCAATTCGGTATTTCAACCTATAGCCAAACGGAGATCCGACATGCAAGGCGATAAACCCCGCAAGGGGGCGCAGGCGCGCGTGCCGACGCTCGACGAGGTCGCGCGGCTGGCCGGGGTTTCCACCTCCGCCGTGTCGCGCGCCTACACCCCCGGGGCCAGCGTGTCTGAAAAAACGCGCGAGAAAGTGATGGCCGCGGCCAGCGCCCTGGGCTACCGGCCCAATCTGCTCGCGCGTTCGCTCAGCACGGGCCGCACGCGCACGGTCGGCATCGCCGTCACCCGGCTGGAAAACAGCTTCCACGCGGAACTGCTGGCCCATCTGTCGCGCGGATTGCGCGAGGCCGGCTTCGGGGTGCGGCTTTTCGTATCGGCCGGCGATGAGGATGCGGACCCGGGCATCGGCGAGGTGCTGCGCTACCGGGTCGATGCGCTCGTGCTGTGCGCTATCGGCCTGTCCTCGCGCATGGAGAACGAATGCGCGGCGGCCGGTGTGCCGGTGGTGCTGGTCAACCGCACCACCGCGGCGCCGATGACGGCCTGCGTCACCGGCGCGAATCGCCAGGGCGGCGAAACCGTCGCGGCCTTCCTGCTGGCCGCGGGGCACCGCCGGTTCGGATTCATCGCGGGCACCGAGGGGGCATCGACCAGCGGCGAACGCTTCGAAGGCTACCGCCAGGTGCTCGCCGAGGCCGGTGTGCCCCCGCCGGTGGTGGGCGGCGGCGCTTTCGATGCCGACCGCGCCGCCGACGCGGCGCGCCGGATGCTGTCGGCACCGAACGCACCGGATGCGATCTTCTGCGCCAACGACCACATGGCGATCGCCGTACAGATGGCCGCCCTGCGTGAGCTCGGTCGCGTGCCCGGCCAGGATCTGTCGGTGGTGGGCTTCGACGATACGCTGGCGGCGCGCATGGTCGGCCTCACCACCTTTTCCCAGTCCGCCGCCGGACTCGCCGCCGCGGCCATCGCCCTGGTGTCCGATCCGATCGAAGGCGGCCTCTCCGGCGCCCGGCGGGTGGTGGAGGGCGAACTGGTGGTGCGCGGGTCGGCGCGGCTGCCGGCAGAGGGCCTGCGGACCACCGGCGGCAGGACGGTCTGGACGCCGGCGCAGCGGCCTTAGCGCCGGGCCGGTGGCGGCAAAAAACAAGCTCAATCGAGCCCGTACAGCCGGGCGGCGTTGTCGCAGAACAGCGCCAGCCGCTGCCGCGCAGGACGCGCGGCGGTGAGCTGCTTGAAGCCCTGGAAAATCTGGTCGAGCGGGGCGACCAGCGCATCGACCGGGTGGTTGCTGGCGAACATGCAGCGCTCCCAGCCGAAGATGCTGATCGCATCGTGCACCACGGGCGCCTGCAGCTGCGGCGTCCATCGCCGGCCGGGCACGCCCAGGCCCGATATCTTGAGGAAGACCTGCGGCTCGCGCGCCAGCACGTCGAGCGCGGCGCGCCAGGCGGCGAGCGACCCGGCATCGCGCTCGGCGGGCAGGCCGGTGTGGTTGACCACGATACGGGTGCGCGGGAAGTCGCGCGCCAGTTCGGCCGCCTCGCCGAAATGCCACCACGGCGCCTGCAGCTCGAACATCAGCCCGGCGCCTTCCAGCCGCGCATAGCCGGCGCGCCAGCGCGGGCAGCGCATGGAGCCCTGCGCCGCGTAGCCCGGATGGTGTTCGCCGCGCGGCACGCTGCGCGGCTTGTGGCGCACGCTGCGCACCAGCGGCAGGCGGGCATAGGCGTCCAGCTGCGCGTCCAGTTCCGGGCCGTCCAGCCAGGCCTGGGCCGCCAGGGCATGGGGCTTGCCGGTCCGGCGGGCCAGCTCGTCCACCCACAGCGCCTCGCCGGTGGGGTCGCGCGGGTCCCATTCGCCTTCCATGAGCACATGGCGCAGCACGCGGTGCGTGCCCTGCGCGGCCTGGTAGTGCTCCGGCAGGAAGTCGCGGCGGATGGCGCGGTAGTCGCCGTAGCGGAAGGCGATGGGCAGCTCCTGCTGCAGCCAGGGATGCGGGTTGCGGCCCAGGTCCCAGAAGTGATGGTGGGCATCGACGATGGGCAGCAGCCGGTCGTCCTGCGCGGCGAGGAACTCCTCGCGCGCGGTCTGCAGGTCGGCGTTCATCGGTCGATGCGGTAGAAGCGCAGCGCATTGCCGCACATCACGGCGCGCTGCCGTTCGGGGCCCAGGTGGGCGGTCATGCGGCGCATGGCAGCCACCAGCTCGCGGTAGCCGATGCGCAGGCCCGCCACGGGGAAGTTGCTGGCGAACATGCAGCGCTGCCAGCCGAAGATGTCCAGCGTCTCGTGCACGATGCGGGCGTTGTCGGCCTCGATCCAGGGGCCGTCCCGCAGGCCGAACTCCGAGAGCTTGACGTGGACGTTGGGCTCGCGCGCCAGCCGCTCCATGCCCCGGCGCCAGCGCTGCAGGCCCGCATCGCTGCGGTCCCAGGCGAAGCCGTGGTGGTTGAGCACGATGGCCAGCTGCGGGAACATCGCGGCCACTTCGGCCGCTTCGGCCAGGTGCCAGCTAGGCACGCGCAGGTCCCAGCTCAGGCCCAGGCCCGGCAGCAGGGCCAGGCCGCGCAGCCAGTTCTCGTCCTGCATGGTGCCCGGCCAGCCCCGTACGCTGGCGTCGGGCGTGGGCGCCGTGACGGGCTTGCTGCGGATGCCGCGCACCAGGGGGTAGCGCAGGTGCTCGCGCAGGCGCTCCTCGGTGTCGGGCCGGTCCAGCCAGGCATGGGCCACGACGGCATTGGGAAAACCGTGCTCGGCATGCAGGGCGTGCAGCCAGGCGGTTTCGGCCACCTGCTCGCCGCGGTCGCGTTCGGCCTCGACGTGCACCGTCGCCACCACGTTGCAGCCCGCGCTGGCGGCACGGTAGTGCGCGGGTAGGAAGTCCTGGCACAGCGCGCGGTAGTCGCCCAGGAAGAAGCGCCCGGCGTCGTACTCGTTCTGCAGCCAGGGGTAGCGGCCGTGGGCGAAGCTCCACAGATGGTGGTGGGCATCGGCCACGGGACATTCCGCGGCCGCCGGGTCCTCGGTGGCGGCGTCCATGTCAGCGCGCCTGCAGCACGGCGTCGATCAACTGCCGGCCGTACTTGTCGGCGAACATCTGCTGCGTGGGCTCGGCCACCAGCTTGCGGAACGGCTCGGGATCGACGTTCTCCTCCACCTGCATGCCCTGCGAGCGCAGGAAGGCGATGTCGCCGGCCTCGCTCTTTTTGATCAGGTCGCGCTGGAACGTGGCCGCCGCGCGGGCGGCGTCGATCAGCGCCTGCTGCTGCTCGGGCTTGAGCGCCGCGAACTTCGCCCTGTTCATCACCACCGGCATGGCGGTGTAGGCGTGGCGCGTGAGGGACATATGCTTCTGCACCTCGTAGAGCTTGTTGTTGCGCACGATGTTGACGGGGTTCTCCTGCCCGTCCACGGCCTTGTTCTCCAGCGCGGTGAACACCTCCGCCAGCGGCATGGGCGTGGGCGTGGCGCCCAGGATCTGGAAGGCCTTGATGTGCGCCGGGTTCGGCGTGGTGCGGATCTTCAGGCCCTTCACGTCGTCGGGCACGCGCACCGCGCGGCGCGAGTTGGTGAGGCTGCGGAATCCCACCTCCCAGTACGCCAGGCCCTTCATGCCATGGCCTTCCAGCTCGTCCAGCAGGCCGCGGCCGATGGGGCCGTCCAGCACCTTGTAGGCGTGCTCGGTGCTGGTGAAGAGATAGGGCAGGTCCAGCACGTTCATGCGGCCCACCATGCCGGTGTAGTAGGGCGTGCCCGAGGTCGCCAGATCGATCGTGCCGCCGCGCACCGCGCCGATCACGGTGTTGTCGTTGCCCAGCGCGCTGGAACCATAGACCTGCACCTCGATCTGCCCGCTGGTGCGGGCCTTGACCTGCCGCGCGAACTCCAGCGCCGCGAGGTGCTGGGTCTCGGTTTCGGCGCCCGAATGCGCCATGCGAAGCTTCGTGGTCTGTGCCTGCGCGGGGGCGGCCAGCAGGGCGGCCAGCGCGGCGCCGGCCAGTGCGCGCAGGAAGTGGTGTCTTTGCATGCTTGTCTCCTGTCGTGTGGTGCGTGGGTGCGTGTGCAGCGGGGATCAGGCGATCCAGAGGTAGGACGAATCGGGCTCGCGCAGCGTCGCGATCTCCTGCTCGAAGGCGAAGCTGTCCAGGTTCAGGCGGCGCACCTTCTCGTCCTGGAACGAGATGTAGGCGGCGCGCTCCTTCGGATGGAACGACAGCGCCAGCGGGTTGGCCGGCAGTTCGACGCAGCGCTGCTCCTTGAGGTCAGTGCCGAACACCGACAGGCTCTGCTCGCCCGAGTTGGTGGTGAGCAGCCGGTCCTGCCCGTCGCTGCCCAGATAGCGATAGACGCGGTTCGGATCGCGCCGGGTCTTGCCCGAGGCCACCACCGCCATGCGCGCCGTGTCGATGGCCACCAGCGTGTCGTCGCCCCGGTTGGCGACGTAGAGCAGCGATTCGTCGGCCGACAGCACGTTGCCCTCCGGCACCGGGCCGGGCACCACGGCCACGGGCGCGAAGGTCGGGTCGTTGGGCCGGATCTTGGTGACGGTGTTGGAGAGCAGGTTCAGCGCATAGGCCGTCTCGGCATCGCGCGTCAGCGCGAACAGGTGGGTCTTGTAGCCGCCCGAAGGCACGGCCAGGTCCGGCACCTGCCGCGCCAGCGGGTCGGAGAAGCGCAGCAGCACGTTGTGCGCCTCGGACATGGCGAAGAGCCGGCCCTGGCCGTCCACCGCCAGCCCGTGGGGGCGGTAGTAGGGCCAGAGGTTCAGCGTCTTCACGTGCTCGCGGCGCTGCAGGTCGATCACGAACACCGAGTGCCCGCCCTCGTCGCCGAGGTGGCTGGCGGTCTCGATGCCGTAGTGCCCGACGTACGCGAGCTGCCGCACCGGATCGACGACGAACTCGTGCGGGAAGTTGGGGACCACGATGTGCTTCTCGGCGCGGCCGCTGGCCGCGTCGTAGAAGCTGAACGTGTGGGCGCATTTCTGCACCAGCAGGAGGGTTTCGCGGGTCATGGGGAAAAGCCTTTTTTCGGATCAGCGGAACCAGCTCGCCGGCACCGTGATGAGCTGCGGGAACAGCACGAAGAGGAACATCAGGATGGTCTGCGCCAGCAGGAAGGGCCAGACGCCCTTGATGACGTCGTCCAGCCGCGCCTTGGCCACGCCGGCCACCACGTTCAGGACCGTGCCGACGGGCGGCGTGAGCAGACCGATGGCGTTGTTCATGATGAACATCACGCCGAAATAGATCGGGTCGATGCCCGCCTGCTTGATCACCGGCATCAGGATGGGCGTGAGGATCAGCACCGTCGGCATCAGGTCCAGCGCCGTGCCCACCACGATCACCAGGATCATGATGACGAACATCAGCAGCACCTTGTTGTCCATGAAGGGCTGCAGCAGCGCCGTGGCCTGCGAGGGGATGTCCGCGATGGTGATGAGCCAGGCCGACACCAGGGCGGCGGCCACCAGGAACATCACGGTGCTGGAGGTCTTGGCCGCCACCAGCATCAGGTGCGGGATCTGCCGGGGCTTGAGCTCGCGATAGACGAAGAGGCCCGCCAGCAGCGCATAGACCACGGCCACCACGGCGGCCTCGGTCGGCGTGAAGATGCCGAACTTCATGCCGCCGATGATCACGCCCGGCAGGACCAGCGCCCAGACGCCGTCGTAGAGCGCCCGCGCCAGCACGCGCGCGTCGAAGGGCCGGCCCGGCGCCACGTTTTCCTTCTTCGCGCACAGCCACCAGGTGAAGGCCAGGGCCAGCGCCATCATGATCCCGGGGAAGATGCCCGCCAGGAACAGCTTGGTGATGGACAGCTGCGCCGCCACCCCGAACACCACGATCGGGATCGAGGGCGGCACCACGGGCGCGATGATGCCCCCGGCGGCGATGAGGCCCGAGGCGCGCGGCACGTTGTAGCCGGCGTTGCGCATCATCGGGATCAGCAGGGCCGCCACGGCGGCGGTGTCGGCCACGGCCGAGCCCGAGATGCTCGCCACGATCAGGCAGGCCAGGATGGCCACGTAGCCCAGGCCGCCGCGCACGTGGCCCACCAGGGCCTCGGCCACCGAGACGATGCGGCGCGACAGGCCGCCGGCGTTCATCAGCTCGCCGGCCAGCATGAAGAAGGGCACGGCCATCAGCGGATAGTTGTTCACGCCCTCGAGCAGGTTCTGCGCGAGGATCTGCGTGACGAAATTGCCCAGGTGGACCATCAGCGCCACGCCGCAGGCCAGCAGCGAGAACGCGATGGGCATACCCAGGGCCATGCTGCCCAGCAGCGCGATGAGGAAGACGGCGATCGTCATGGGGTGTTCCTTCCGTGTGCTTCCGTCATTCGCCGGCGCTCACGGAGCGGGGCACCAGCTCCTCGCGCGGCATGCGGCCCGTCGCCTGGCGCCACAGCGAATGCGCCAGCAGCAGGGCCATGCCCACGCTGCTGATGAGCAGGCAGAGGAACACCAGCCCGAGCGGCACGCCGGTGACGGGCGCGGCGTTGTCCATGCCGATCACCACCTGCGCCCAGGTGCCGTGCGCCAGCAGCACGCAGCAGGCCAGCGTGAGCGCGTCCGAAAGAAAGCGGCAGATGCGCTGGCCCCGCTCGCCCAGCCGGTCGATCAGGCTGGACATGCCCAGGTGGGCGTTGTCCTTCATCACCACCAGCGCGCCGATCAGCGTGAGCCACATGAAGACGAAGCGCGACACCTCCTCGGAGAAGACGATGCCGGAGTTGAAGAAGTAGCGCAGTACGACGTTGCCGAACACCAGCACCACCATGACGGCGAGGAGCACGATCAACAGCCCTTCGGCCGCGCGCGTGACGAGGTTCTTTTTCATGTCGGAATCCCCCGTGCGGTCACTTGACCGCATCCACGGCGCTCAGTAGCTCGGGGCCGTTCTTGGCCACGAAGGACTGGCGCACCGCATCGCCCACGATGGCGCGGAAGGGCGCTGGATCGAAGGTCTCGATCACGTTCATGCCGTGCTTGCGCAGTTCCGCGACGATGCCCGGTTCGTTCTTCTGGTTGAGCCGGCGCTGGAACAGCTTGGCATCGTTGGCCGACGCCAGCAGCGCCTGCTGCAGCGCCGGGGCCAGGGCGTCGAACTTCTTCTTGTTCATGACCACCGGCATCGCCGTGAATGCATGGCGGCTCAGCGTGAGCTGCTTCTGCACCTCGTAGAACTTGGCCGCGTAGGTGATGTCCACCGGATGCTCCTGCGCATCCACCGCGCCCGACTCCAGCGCCTGGTACAGCTCGCCCAGCGGCATGGGAATGGGGTTGGCGCCCAGCAGCCGCCAGGCCTGGATGTGCGTGGGGTTGGGCGTGACGCGGATCTTCAGGCCCTTGACGTCCTCGGGCTTGGTCACGGCACGGTTCTTGGTGGTGATGGAGCGGAAGCCCACTTCCCAGAACGCCAGCTGCTGCAGGTTGTGGGGTTCCAGCTCGCGCGCCAGGCGCTGGCCGACCTCGCCGTCCACCGTCGCGTAGGCGTGCGCGGGATCGCGGAACAGGAAGGGAATGTCCAGCACGTCGAACTTGGACGACATGCCCGAGAAGTTGCCGCTGCCGGCCATCATCATGTCGATGGTGCCGCCGCGCACCGCGCCGATCACGGTGGAGTCGTTGCCGAGCTGGCTGCCGGGGAAGACCTGCACCTCCAGCTTGCCGCCGCTGCGTTCCTTGACGAGGCGCGCGAACTCCAGTGCCGCGAGGTGCTGCGATGCCGTCTCCGGCCCGGCATGGGCGAAGCGGATCTTGGTGGGCGGCGTCTGCGCCAGGGCCGGGGCGGCCACCGTGGCGCCCAGCGCCAGCGCGGCGAGCGCCGTCTTGAGAAAAGCGAGTCGTTTCATGGTTGTCTCCGTTGTTGTCGTGGTTGTCATCGCCAGGAAAACGGGACCCGCGCGCGAGGCAGCCACCGCATGCGGGCAGCTGCTTGCGGGCGTCGCGGGGCCGGGGGGCGGTGCGCGCTCAGCGCGCCCAGCGCAGCACCAGCGGATCGAGCCGGCGCGCGATACCGATCAGCTCGCGGCGGGTTTCCGGGTGCATGGGCGGCCAGGGCGCGCGCGGCGCGTCGCAGGCGATCACTCCGCCTTCCTTCATGAGGGCCTTGGCCGCGAGGAAGCCCGCCTGCCGGTTCTCGTGGTTGATGAGCGGCAGCCAGCGCTGGTACTGGGCGAAGGCCGCATCCCGGTCGCCCGCGCGGTGCGCTTCGAGGATGGGTTGGATGCCGTCGGCGAAGCCGCCGCCCGTCATCGCGCCGGTGGCGCCGGCCTCCAGGTCGGCCAGCAGGGTGATGGCCTCTTCGCCGTCCCAGGGGCCTTCGATGGCCTCGCCGCCCAGGGCGATGAGTTCGCGCAGCTTGTTCGCGGCGCCGGCCGTCTCCATCTTGAAGTAGCTGACCTGCTCGATTTCGCGGGCCATCTTCGCCAGCAGGGCCGGCGGCAGCGGCGTGCCGGCGGCGGGCGCGTCCTGGACCATGATGGGGATGCCGATCGCGTCGGACACGCCCTGGTAGAACGACTGGACGGCCGCCTCGCCGAAGCGGAAGGTGGCGCCGTGGTAGGGCGGCATCACCATCACCATGGCCGCGCCCATGTCCTGCGCGCGGCGGCTGCGCTCGGCGCACACCTTCGTGCTGGTGTGGGTGGTGGTCACGATCACCGGCACGCGGCCGGCGACGTGCTCCAGCGCCGTGCGCGTGAGCAGCTCGCGCTCGTCATCGGCGATCAGGAACTGCTCGGAGAAGTTGGCCAGGATGCACAGGCCATCGACGCCGGAGTCGATCATGAAGTCCAGGCAGCGCTTCTGGCTGGCCAGGTCCAGCGTGCCGTCTTCGTGGAAGGTGGTGGGCACGACCGGGAAGATGCCGCGGAAGCGCGGCTGGGAAAGACCGGGCATGGCGCGCCTCACTCCGTGATCTGGAACTGGTCCAGGTACTCGGTCTTGAGCGTCAGCCCCAGGCCGGGCACGTCGTCCCGCAGCTGCAGGAAGCCGTTCTCCGCGATCGGCTCGCCGTCGAAGATGTACCAGAACAGCTCGTTGCCCACTTCCACGTCGTGGATGGGGAAATACTCCGCCATGGGCGAAGCCAGCGTGCTCATGGTCAGGTGGTAGTTGTGCATCTGGCCGGCGTGCGGAATCACCGGCACGCTGTAGGCCTCGCACAGCGCATTGATCTTGTGCGCCGCGGTGATGCCGCCCACGCGGTTGGTGTCGTACTGCACGACCGAGACGGCCTTCTTGTCCAGCAGCTGCTTGAAGCCGTAGAGGCTGAATTCATGCTCGCCGCCCGAGATCGGAATGCTGGTGAGCTGGTTCAGCTCGGCATAGCCGTCGATGTCGTCGGCGATCACCGGCTCCTCCAGCCAGCGCGGCTCGAACTTCTCCAGCTTCGGCAGGATGCGCTTGGCGTATTCCAGGTTCCAGCCCATGTAGCACTCGAGCATCAGGTCGGTGTCGTAGCCGATCACTTCGCGGACCGCCTCGACCGATTTGAGGTTCTCCTTCACGCCTTCCTGCAGGTGCGCCGGGCCGTAGCCGAAGCGCATCTTGAAGGCCTTGAAGCCCTGGTCCAGGAACTTCTGCGCCTCGTCCTGCATTTCCTTCAGGTCGGTGCGGTAGAGCTTGCTGTAGTAGCAGGGGATCTTTTCCTTGGTGCGGCCGCCCAGCAGCTTGAACACGGGCTTGCCCACGCTCTTGCCCAGGATGTCCCAGATCGCCAGATCGACGGCCGAGATCGCCGCCATGGTCACGCCCTTGCGGCCCCAGGCATGGGTGGCGCGGTACATGCGCTGCCACAGGTATTCGTAGTCCCACGGGTCCTGGCCGATGACCAGGGGGGCGAGGTACTCGTCGATGATGGCCTTGGCGATGCGCGGCGCCAGCGCCACGTTGCCCAGGCCGATGATGCCGTCGTCGGTCTCGATCTCCACCACCGTCCACGAATGGAAGCGGAAGGTGGCCATGGTCTCCTTCTTCGAGTAGAGCAGGTCCATGGCGTTGGAGCAGAAGTTGCCCTGCGGCGGAACGGTCTTGCCCTTCCAGTCATAGACGCGGGCGCGGACGGATTTGATCTTCATGGTTGTGGTCTCCTGGGTGATTCGGTGGGGGATGGCGGCGGTGCAGGCACGGCCTCTCCCCGCGCCGCGCATGCGCGGACGTCGTCGTCGGTGGGGGAAGGGCTGCCTGCCGGCAGCGGTGGTCAGGCGGGGGCGGCGGCGTGGCCCTGCCGCTGCGCGGCGCCCATGCGGCAGGCGATCAGGAAGGCCTGCCACGTCGCCTCCACGCTGGCCTTGCCCTGGCCCGCGATGTCGTAGGCCGTGCCGTGGGCCGGCGTGGTGATGGGGATGGGCAGGCCGCCCTGCACGGTCACGCCGCGCGAGAAGCCGAGCAGCTTGATGGCGATCTGGCCCTGGTCGTGGTACATGGTCACGATGGCCTGGTACTCGCCGGCCTGGGCCTTCAGGAAGATGGTGTCGGCCGGGAACGGGCCGTGGAACGGCGCGGGCGTCGGCCACTCGCGGGCCTGCAGCGCCTGCACCGCCGGGGCGATGATGTCCACCTCCTCGCGGCCGCAGGTGCCGCCGTCGCCGCCGTGCGGGTTGAGCGCGGCGATGGCCACCTTGGGTTCGGCGACGCCGCTGGCGCGCAGCGAGCGGTAGATCAGCTCGGCCGCCTGTTCGATGCGCTCCACGCTCAGGTACTGCGTCACGTCCTTGAGGGGTACGTGCGAGGAGATGCGCGAGGTCCACAGCCCGCCCAGCGTGTTGAACTCGCAGAAGTAGTTCTGCACGCCGAGGTACTCGGCGAAGTGGTGCAGCTCGTCCTCGTGGCGCATGCCGCCCAGCTTCATGGCCTGCTTGTTGAGCGGCGCGAAGCAGATCGCATCGATTTCGCCGGCCTGGGCCGCGTCCATGCAGAGGTCGAGCACCTGGAGCACCGAGCGGCCCCCCGCCGCTTCGGCGCGGCTGCGGTGCACGTCGGCCTGCGCCACCGTGTCCATGCGCAGGAAGGCCGGCCGCGAAGTGCCGGAGCGCTCGCGCACTTCGGCCAGCGATGCGACGGCCTCGGTGCCGACCTGCACACCGGCGATGCGCTGGCCTTCTTCCCACAGCCAGGGGTCGCCCGCCAGCACGATGTTGGCGTGCGCGGTGGCCTCGGGCCGGGCCAGCAGGCGGGCGATGAGTTCGGGGCCGATGCCGGCGGGGTCGCCGAGCGTGAGGGCCACCACGGGCAGGGGAAGGTTCGAAGTTGTCATGTCAGTCGATGCGGATGTCGTTCTTGCGGATGAGTTGGCCGTAGCGCTGGTATTCGGCGGTGTGGAAGGCGATGAAGTCGGCCTGGGTCATCGGCTTCAGTTCCGCGCCCACGGCGCCCAGCCGGGTCTGGGTCTCGGGCATGGCCAGGACCTGGTTCACCGCCTCGTTGACGCGCTGCTGCACCGCCTTGGGCGTCGCCGCGGGCATGTAGATGCCGTACCAGGCGTTGATGTCCACCTGCGGCAGGCCGACTTCGGCCATGGTGGGCACCTGCGGCAGCTGCGCGTTGCGCAGCGGGGTGGTGACGGCCAGGGCGCGCATCTTGCCGTTCTTGATCTGGCCGATCACCGAGGGCATGGTGTCGAAGCTCATCTGCACCTGCCCGCCCACCAGGTCCACCAGGGCGGCGCTGCTGCCCTTGTAGGGCACATGGGTGAGCTGGATGCCCGCCGCGTCCTGGAAGGTGACGGCGGCGATGTGCTGCGTGCTGCCGGTGCCGCTGCTGGCGTAGTTGATGCGCCCGGGTTCCTTCTTCGCCAGCGCGACCAGTTCCTTCACCGATTGGGCGGGCAGGCCGTTGGTGACCACCAGCACGTTGGGCACGGCGCCCACGTAGGCCACCGGCACCAGGTCCTTGTTGCTGTCGTAGCCCAGCTTGAGCAGGTGCGGCGCGATGGCATGCGCGGTGACCACGCCCATCAGCAGCGTGTGGCCGTCGGTGGATTTGGCGGCGCTGTCGGCCGCCAGGGTGTTCGAGGCGCCGGGGCGGTTCTCGACCACCACGGGCTGCTTGAGCAGCGGCCCGAGCCGGTCGGCCACGGCGCGCGCCATGGCGTCGGTGCCGCCGCCGGCGGACGAACCCACCAGGATGCGGACGGGGCGCGAGGGCCACTCCTGGGCGTGGGCAGCCCATGGTGAGAGCAGGGCGGCCAGGGCCAGCCCGATCAGGGGGGTGCGTCGAAGCATGTCTTGTCTCCTTGGAATCACGATGCCTTTTTTCGTGCAAGCGGCATTCATGGATGAGCATCCTAGGCGCGGGGTTTGTTTCCGTAAAATGAAATGAAATGATGAATTGATTGCCCAGGGTTATCAAAGATGTCGCAACGCCGTGAGGAATCCCTGCCCATGCCCCTGCTCAATCGCGTGCGCATGCGGCAGGTGGCGCTGATGCTGGCCATCGAGGCGCGGGGCACGCTGCGCGCGGCGGCCGCCGATCTGGGCATGACCCAGCCGGCGGCCACCAAAATGCTGCATGAGCTGGAAGATGCCCTGGGCCATCCGCTGTTCGACCGGGTGGGCCGGGGGCTGCGGGTGAATGCGGCGGGCAGCTGCGTGACGCAGTATTTCCGGGGCCTGCGCGGCGGCATCGAGGCCATGCGCCGCGAGCTGGACGCACTGCACCTGGGCAGTGCCGGCAAGCTGTTCGTGGGCTGCATCATGGCGGCGGCGCCCGATGTCCTGAGCGATGCCCTGGTGCGGCTGAAGACGGCCTATCCGCTGCTCACGGTGGAAATCGCGGTGGACACCAGCAACCGCCTCATGGAACTGCTGCGGGAAGGCCGGCTCGACGTGGTGATCGGGCGCATGCCGGGGCGCAGCGGCGGCGACTGCCGCTTCAGCCCGCTGGCCGAGGAGGTGCTCTCGGTGGTGGTGGCCACCGGCCATCCGCTGTCACGCCGCAGGTCGCTGCGCTTTGCCGAGCTGCTGGCCTACCCCTGGATCCTGCAGCCCGCGGGCAGCCCCATGCGCGACGTGCTGGAGCAGGAGTTCGCGCTTCACCACCAGCCGCTGCCCGGAGGGCTGATCGAAACCGCCTCCATCCTCACCACCACCAACCTGATCGCGCACAGCGACATGGTGGCCGTCATCCCCGCTTCCATCGCGCTGCGCTACCAGCGCCACGGGCTGCTGCGGGTACTGCCCTACACCGTGCGCAACCGGCTGGCGTCGTATGGCAGCGTGGTGCGCGTGGACAGGCCCGCGCCGGCCGCGCTGCAGCATTTCCTGGCGCTGCTGCACGCGGCGGCGGCGCCGGACGCATGCGGTGAAGGGGATGCACCCGCCACGGGCGGCGCCGTCACCCCATGAAGCCGAGGTTCACGGGGTAGGCCGAGCCTCCGAAATTCCCGATGCGCGGCAGCACGCCCGCCAGTTCGGTGTTCGCCACGCCGAACCAGCGCGCGAGGGTGGCGGCGTACTGGTCCACGGCGGTGCTGGGCAGCAGGCGCCCCTGGCCCACGTGCCACTGGTCTTCGCTGCCGCTGCCGTTGCCCACGCTCACCGGCGGCGGCGCGCCGTAGAAGGCCGCGCCGCGCACCGCGCCGCCGACCACGAAGTGGTGGCTGCCCCAGCCGTGGTCGGAACCATCGCCGTTCGAGGTGAGGGTGCGGCCGAAATCCGACGCCGTGAAGGCGGTGACCTTGTCGGCCACGCCCAGTTCCGCCGTGGCGTTGTAGAAGGCGGTCATGGCGGCGCTCACCTTGTCCAGCAGCGCGGGCTGGGTGGCGATGAGGTTGTCGTGCAGATCGAACCCGCCCAGCGAGACGAAGAACACCTGGCGCTTCGTGCCGAGCGCGCCGCGCGCCGCGATCAGCCGCGCCACCACCTTGAGCTGGTCGGCCAGCGCATTGTTCGCGGGAAAGGCGGTGGAGAGGTTGGCGCTCGCCAGCGCGGCGGAGATCTGGCCTTCCGCGCCGATGGAGCGCTGCGTGACGCGCGCGTACTCCGCCTCCAGCACGTGGCTCCCGGCGGCCTGCACCAGCTCGCTGAAAACGCCGCGCACCGCGGCGGAGCCGTAGATGTTGCTCTTCACCCCGTTGATCGGCACGGCGCCGCTCGGGCTGATCTGGTATTGCAGCGCCTGGTCGCCCGACAGGAACACGGCATTGCCGCTCGCCGAGATGCAGGTGAAGAGCGAGGTGGCGTTGGACGACAGCGCGAGATCGCCCAGGTTGCCGCCCCAGCCCACGGTGGAGCCTTCGGCGCCCTGCGACTGCCAGACCGATTGCTGGTCGTTGTGCGAGAACAGCTTGGGCGGCAGCGGATAGTTGCGCCGGTCGCCGCTCGCGTACTGCGCGCGCGTGAGCGGCACCAGCAACGGCCCGACGTTGAGCTGCACGGCCGCGCGGCCGGCGTTGAACAGGCCGGCCATGCCGGTCATCGCCGGGTGCAGTGCGTACTGCAGGCTGCCGGCCAGCGGCGACGCGGGCCGCAGCACCGTGGCGTCCAGCGCCGCGCGCCCGAGCGCGATGCCGCCGGCCGTGCCGTCGCTGTGGCCGCCGCGGATGGCGGAATACTGCGCGTAGCGCGCGCCGTCGTAGGGCACGACGGTGTTGGCGTAGTCGCAGCCGCCGAACAGGAAGACGCAGACCAGCGCCTTGTAGTCCTGCGCTTCGAAGGCGGCCGCCTCGCCCATCGCGGCGAGGTTCAGGGCCATGGGCAGTGCGGCGCCCGTGGCGGCGAGCTGGGCCGAGCGGCGCAGGAAGGCGCGGCGCGTGTGGCGTGCGGGATCGATGAACGGCATGGAGTGGGCTCCGGTGGGGGGACGGCGCGGGCCGTTCATTTCATTTCTGCACGAGGTAGGCCGGGCAGGCCATGACCAGGAGGACGGCGGCTGCGACGCGGTTGAGCTGCACCGCGGCGCTGCTCGCGGCCGTGACCGGCGTGGCCGCCAGCGCCTGGGCGATGCGCGCCTGCGTGGCGTCCGGCACCTGGCCCGCCGACAGCAGCAGCGCCGCCTTGCGCACGAGTGCGGCGGGGTCGGTCACCAGGGGCAGCAGGGCGGCGTAGTCGCAGGTGATGTCGAACCCATTCGTGGCATTGCTGGCGCTGTTCTGCGGCAGATCCGGCGCGTTCACGTACAGCCCGTTGCGGATCGCGTTCTGCATGAAGTTCAGGTAGCCGCCCACGCTGGATTCGGTGACGATCTGGAACTCCGGCGCCACCTGCCCGGCAGACGCGAGGGCCGTGGAAGGCGGCACATAGCCGGGCCGGAAGAAATTGAACACCGAGGGCGAGCGCAGCGGGCTCTGCCCCAGCCGCGTGGCGGGATCGCTCAGGTCGCCGAGCTTCCAGCTGCCGCGGGCCGACCGCAGGCCGAAGGTGCGGCCCCACTGCACGAAGCGCACCATCGGTTCGCGCAGCCGGCCGAACGCGGGGCTGGAGAGCCCTGCGGCGCTGCGGGCTTCCGTGTCCAGCAGGATGGCCGCGACCACGGCGCGCAGGTCGCCGCGCACGCCGCTGCCGTTGTCCGCGAAGGCGGCGGCCACCCGCGCCACGTAGGCCGGGCTGGGGTTGCTCGTCACCAGGCGCTGGATGAGCTGGCGGCCGATGAAGGGCGCCACGTTGGGGTGGTTGAAGAGCGTATCGAGCGCGGTCTTCAGGGCCGCGTCGCCAGCGGCGCCGGCCGCGACGGTGGTGCCGAGGAAGGTCGCGGCCAGCGTGGAGTGCCGGCTGGCAACGAGCACCATCGGCCGCACCGCCTGCTGCGGACCCGGCACGGTGCTGGTGCCTACGGTAAAGGACTGGTTCTGGCTGCGGTCGTAGTCGTAGCCGGTGAACACCCGCGCGAGGTTGCTCACGTCGGAGGGGCCGTAGGTCTCGATGCGGTTGCCGTTCGCGTCGCGCTGCTCGGTGCCATCGGCGTTCAGCCGGTACAGGCCCAGGGTGAAGAGCTGCATCACCTCGCGCGCATAGTTCTCGTCGGGCTGCCGGCCGGTGCGGGCATCCTCCTTCTGGCTACCCAGGGCGTTGAGGTACACGCCCATGCCGGGGTTGAGCGTCACGGCCTCCAGCAGCGCACGGAAATTGCCGAGCGCATGCTGGTTCAGCACGTCCCAGTACCCCGCGGCGAGGAACGCGGGCCAGGTCTGGTTCAGCCCGGTGGTGGAGACGACCATGATCTCCGAGAGCGCCAGCGCCACGCGTTTGCGCACGGCGTCGCGCTCGGTGAAGAGCTGGCTCCACAGCATGTAGTCGGCCGGGTACGAGGCGTTGTGGTAGCGCGTGTCCGCGTTCGCCACGCCATAGCCGCGCTGCGTGAGCCACTCGGTGCCGGTGGTGCCGATGGGCTGGGCGAACTGCCGGGCCAGCCAGGTGGCATAGCCCTGGGCACGCACTGCGGCGATCTCTTCGTCGGAGGCGGAGAACTGCGCCTGCAGCAGGAAGCGCGCGGCCTCTTCGGCGGTGGGGGCGGACACCGCCGGACTGCTGCCTCCGGCCTCGGTGGTCACGGCGCCCGGCGCGCCTGCCGGATCGCCGCCGCTGCCGCCGCCGCAGGCCGCGAGGACGCCCGCCGCCGCCAGGCTGGCCAGGGCCGGAGCGGCCGGAGACGACACCGGCGCGGCCGCCATGGCGGGAGGAAGGACCGTTTCAGGCGGGCGTGCGGCCACCTCGGCGGGTGCCGTGGGAGTGGGATGCATGGATCAGCTTCCGTAGGGGCGGATGACTCGGACACGGATGGCAGCGCACCTGCGTCGGAAAAATGCCTAACGCAGGAAAGTGCTGCAGGTTGTCAGCATGCAGGCGGATGCGCGGAAAAATGGTGACGAAATGTTACCGATGCGCCCGGTGTTGCATGGCGGAACCAGCGGCTGCGCAAAAAGCTTCGAACAGCGGCATCCCCCGCGAAAAGTCAGGTGCCGGTCAGCCCCGCACCCCGCTGAATGCCCGGCCCTCGCCACCGCCGAGCCGGAAGGCCCCCGCCGCCTGTACCAGTTCGTCCGCCTGCGCGCGCAGGCTGTTGGCGGCCGCGGCCATCTCCTCGACGAGGGCCGCGTTCTGCTGCGTGGCCTGGTCCATCTGCGTCACGGCCTCGCCCACCTGCGCCACGCCCTGGCTCTGCTCCTGGCTCGCCTCGCTGATCTCGGCCATGATGCCGGTCACGCGCTGGATCGCCTCCACGACCTCGGCCATGGTCGAGCCTGCCTGGTCCGCGAGCTCGCCGCCCTGCTGCACGCGCTGCACGCTGTCGGTGATGAGCGCCTTGATTTCGCGGGCGGCTTCGGCACTGCGGCCCGCCAGTGCGCGCACCTCGCCCGCCACCACCGCGAAGCCCCGGCCCTGCTCGCCCGCACGGGCGGCTTCCACGGCCGCGTTCAGCGCCAGGATGTTGGTCTGGAACGCGATGGAGTCGATCACGCCGGTGATGTCGGCGATCCGGCCGGACGACGCGCGGATGCCCTGCATCGTCTGCACCACCTGCGTCACCACCTCGCCGCCCTGCGCGGCCACGAGGCTGGCGTTCATGGCGAGCTGGTTGGCCTGGCGCGCGTTGTCGGCGTTCTGCCGCACCGTGGCCGTCATCTCTTCCATGGACGCGGCGGTCTGCTCCAGCGCGCTGGCCTGGCTCTCGGTGCGGGCCGACAGGTCCATGTTGCCCTGCGCGATCTGCGCACTGGCCGTGGCGACGCCCTCGGCGCCGCCGCGCACCTGCGCGACCATCGGCTTGAGGCGCGCGCGCATCTGCTGCTGGGCCGCGATGAGGCGCCCCACCTCGTTCGTGCCGTGCGGCACGTCGCTGCCGCTCAGGTCGCCGTCCGCCACGGCGCTCGCCAACTGCACGGCCTGCGCGAGCGGATGCGTGATCGAGCGCATGAACACCACGCCCAGGCCCGTGCCCACGGCGAGGGCGAGCAGCAGCGCGACCAGGGCGGCGGCCAGCGTGCGCTGGTCGGCCGCCACGCGCTCGCGCAGGGCTGCGTCCAGGCTGGCCATGGCCGTGGTGTTGAGGCGGTTCAGCGCGTCCAGGGTGCCGGTGAGCTGGTCGAAGTAATCCTTGGCGGGCGTGGTGATCTCCGTCGCCGACAGCAGGCTGCGGTCCACCAGTTGGCGCGATGCCGCCACGCGCTGGCGCACGTCCTGCACCGGGCCGGCCAGCGTCTGGCGCAGCGCTCCGTCGGCCAGTGCGCGCTCGAAATTGCGGAACGTGTCGGCCTCCAGCTCGCCCACGCGCTGCTGCAGGGCCTGCAGTGCGCCCTTGCCCTCCGGCGGCAGGGCCTGGCGCGCGAGGTAGCCCGCGCCCTGCCCGCGCAGCAGGCCGAGCTTCTCGCCGAGCATGGGGGCGTTCACGGCGGCGGCCTGGATCAGGTCCTGCGTGGCGGTGTCCGGATCGGTCTGGAATCCATAGTGGTGCAGCAGCTCTTCGCCGATCTGCATCAGCACCGCCACGAGCTGCGTGTGCTGCGCGAGGCTCTGCGGCGGCTGCAGCGTGCGTGCGCCGACGGCCTGCTCCAGTGCGCGCCAGGTCTGCTCGGCCTGCGCCCAGGCGCGCACCTGGGTCTCCGGCACGCCGGCTTGCGCGAACGCCTTGCCCGCCTCCGCGAATGCCTGGTGGAGCGCGTCGCGCGCGGCAGGGCGCCGCGCGGCCAGGGCCTCGTCACCGCCCAGCATGGCCGCCGACAGACCGCGGTGCACCTGCAGCTGCTGCACCGTCCGGTTCACCGCGATGAGCGGCCCGGCGCCCCGGCTCTCGCGCTGGGCGGCCCCGATGTCCTGCAGCGCCCCACGGACGTACAGGACCGTGGGCAGGGCGCCCATGAGCAGAGCGATCACCCCCAGGATGAGGAACTTGTGGAGCAGGCTCAGGCGGTGCAGCGGGGACATGGTGGGGACCGGTGGGAATGGGGAAAAGGGCGTGCGCGGGCCCTGCGCAAACGATTGTGGGTCAGCAGGGACGCAAGAGGTGTGCCGACACGCGGAAGTCTTGACCAGCATCAAGTGCGGTCCATCTTCATAATCGGCCTGCGGCCCGCCGCACGAATCCCCCTCCACCCGCCGGCAGCACGTGCCGTCATGGATGCCTGCCGCCCCCGGCCGGCACCACGGCCGCGTTGCAGCGCCGCACAGCGCCCCCGTTCCATGCCCTTGCTCTCCATGCCCCTCCCCGTCCCGCCAGGCCCCGCCTGCTCTTGCGCAAGCTCGGCGGGTGCCATCGCCCCGCGCGGGAGCGTGCGATGAGCGCCACCGCGCAGGGGCAGGCCGCCGTGCCGCTGGCCCCGCGCGACCTCCTGGCCGCGCTCGCCGTGGTCGTGCTGTGGGGCGTGAATTTCGTGGCGATGAAGTGGGGGCTGCGTTTCTTCACGCCCTTCCAGCTCGGCGCGATGCGGTACGTCTTCGCCGCGCTTCCGCTCGTCTTCTTCCTGCGGCCGCCCGCCGTGCGCTGGCGCTGGGTGGTGCTCTACGGGCTCTTCCAGGGCGTGGGGCAGTTCGGCATGGTGTTCCTCGCGCTGCGCGTGGGACTCACCGCGGCGCTCGCCAGTGTGCTGCTGCAGACGCAGGTGTTCTTCACCGCGTTCTGGGCCTATCTGCTGCTGCACGAGCGCCCGGGCCGCCCGCTGGTGGTCGGCCTGGGGCTGGCAGCCCTGGGCCTGGTCTGCTTCGGCCTGCATTTCGTCGCGCCCGGCAACGCATCGGATGAGGTGACGCTGGCCGGCGTGGGCCTTGCGCTCTGCGGTGCGGCATCCTGGGCCGCGTCCAACATCGTCGCGCGCATGGCCCAGCAGGAATCGCCCGGCTACCGGCCGCTGTCCTTCGTGGCCTGGAGCAGCCTGGTGCCCGTGCTGCCCTTCGTCGCGCTCTCCATCGCCTTCGACGACGATGCCGCGCGCTGGCTGCAGGCCGACACGTGGACGGCACTGCCCGGACTGGCCTGGGGATCGGTGGCGTACCTCGGCTGGGCGGCCACCATCCTCGGCTACGGGCTCTGGACGGGGCTGCTCACGCGCTATCCGGCCAACCGCGTGGCGCCCTTCAGCCTGGCCGTGCCGGTGGTGGGCCTGTCGGCCGGCATGCTGGTGCTCGGCGAGCACGTGTCGGCCTGGCAGTGGGCAGGCATCGCCGCGGTGGTGGCGGCGCTGGCCTGCGTGGTGCTGGGGCCGCGCTGGGCCGCGGCCCGCCGGCGCTGAACGGTGCGCCCGGTGGTCCAATCGGGCCATGGGCATCCACCACCTCTACCTCGCGATCGCGATCGGCGCCGAAGTCCTCGCCACATCGTTCCTCAAGGCCTCCGACGGCTTCACCCGGCCCGTGCCGAGCCTGGTCACCCTGGCCGGCTACGGCGTGTCGTTCTACTTCCTCTCGCTCACCCTGCAGGCGATCCCCACCGGCATCGCCTATGCGATCTGGTCCGGCATCGGCATCGTGCTGGTGTCGACCATCGGCTGGCTCGTCTACGGCCAGCGGCTCGACGGCCCGGCACTGGCGGGCATGGGGTTGATCCTCGCGGGCGTGCTCGTGATCAACCTGTTCTCGAAGACGGCGGGCCACTGAGGCCCGCCCCCGGCCGCTACAGCGGGCGCCGCCGCGCGAACCGCACCACCGTGACGCCCGTGCGCGCCTGGCGCGTGGACGGCATCACCAGCACGCAATCGTCGTAGGGCGTGGCGACGGGTTCGCCGTCGTTGTCGCCGATCACCGTGCCCGCCTGGGGAATCACTTCCAGTGCCGTCACCGGGCGCACGAAGCGGAAGCCGCTGCTGCGCGCGACGACCGGGCCCGTCACCTCGAGCACCCATTGCCGCGGCGCATCGGGCTGGCGCCAGCCGGGCAGGGCCTGCGCCAGCGCGGCGGCATCCAGCGTGCCCGCGGCTTCGAGAAAGCGCGCGCACTGGTCGCGGGCCACGGTGCGGCTCGCCGGATCGCCGTGGAAGCCGCATTCGATCAGCAGCGATCGCGTGCCGTTCTCGCCCGCCTCGCCGGCATCCGCATGGCCGAAGCGGCCGTAGTCGCGCATGCGCACCCCGTCCTGGTGGCCCGCGTCCGCCACCACGTGTTCGGGCGCGCCCATGCGCCGTGCCAGGGCCTGGTTGCGCGCATGCGTGCCGGTGAGCAGCAGCGGCGCGCCGGGCTCGTGCATCGAGTGCAGGTCGAGCAGCCAGTCGGCTTCGCGCACGAAGGGGCGCAGCGCGGCCGCGCGGCGGCGTTCCTGCGTGTCCGCGGCATCCAGCCGGTCGTCGCTCCACTGGCGGTTCATGTCCTGGTCCACGAAGCGCGAGGCGTCGTGGTCCTGCGGATCGAAGCGGTCGAACGCGGCCAGGTTGCAGAAGGCCAGGGTGAGTGTGCCCGCCTGCGGCCGGAGGCCGGCGTCCAGCAGATCGCACAGCGCCCAGGCGCCGCACAGCTCGTTGCCGTGCACCAGCGCGGTGATCAGCACGTGGCGGCCGGGCCGGCCCGAGTCGAAGCGCCACACGCCCTCGGTGCCGGTGTTGCCGGCGCGCCATGCGCCGAGGTCGGGCTTCGGCAGCTCGAAGCGGAGGGAGGAATCAGCGGTATCGGAAGCCATGGGCATCATTCCTCGATCTTGGCGAACTGGACGATCTTGCGGTACTTGGCCACCTCGGAAGCCAGGTAGGCGTCGAGATCCACGGAGGGAGAGGCCACGACCGATCCGCTGGCTTCCATCTTCTTGCGGAACTCGGGCGCCTGCAGCGCTTCGCGCGTCACCTTGCGCAGCTTGTCGGCCACCGGGCGCGGCAGGTTGGCGGGGCCCATCAGCGCGAACCACACGTTGATGTCGACGTTCTTGAACTGCGGCAGCTCGGCCAGGGCCGGGATGTCGGGCGTGATCGCCGAGCGGCGGGCTTCCGTCGTGCCCAGCGCCACGACCTTGCCGCTGCGGATGTGCGGCAGGCCGCTGGAGAGCACGAACACGCCGAACTCGATGTTGTTGCCCAGCAGGTCGTTGGTGAGCGGCGCCACGCCGCGGTAGGGGATGTGCGTCATGAAGAGCTGGCCCTGCTCCTTGACCATCTCGCCGGCCAGGTGGAGCGACGTGCCCACGCCCGAGCTGCCGTAGCTGGTCTTGCCCGGCTGCGAGCGCACGCGCTGCACGAACTCGGCCGCGGTCTTCACGCCCGAGCCGGTGGATGCCACCAGCACCAGCGGCTGCGAGGCGACCAGCGACAGCGCCGTGAAATCCTTCACGTCGTACTTGACCTTCTTCGTGACGAGCCGGTTGATCGCGATCTCGTTGCTCGCGCCCAGCAGCAGCGTGTAGCCGTCCGGCGCGCTGCTGGCCACCTTCTGCGCGCCGATCGCGCCGCCGGCGCCGCCCAGGTTCTCGATCACCACCGGCACGCCCAGGCGCGTGGAGAGCTCCGGAGCCAGGGTGCGGGCCGTCAGGTCGGTGCTGCCGCCGGGCGGATAGCCCACGACCAGCGTGATCGGCTTGGAGGGCCAGGCGTCCTGCGCGAGGGCGGCCTGGGGGCCGGTGAAGGCAGCGGCCAGGGCGAGCGGCGCAAGCAGGGCGAGCGCGCCGCGGCGGGTGGAACCGGCGCGCGCCGGCGCACGGTGGTGGCGGAACAAGGGCATGGAAGGTCTCCGTGGGCGGTGGAATGGGGTGGGCCCGATTGTGGGATTCCCCTGCCGGCAGTCCGTGCCAAAACGGCACGCAGTGGTGCTGTTTTGGCACGCGTAGATGGTGGGCGTTCAGCTGCGCGAAAGCGCCTGCCAGACCGCCTCGGCGGCCTCCGTGAGCCGGCGCTTGGGGCGCACCAGGCGCACGTCGAACCGCAGTTCCAGCCGCCGGTCGCCCGCGGGGGCCAGCCGGCCGCTCTGGCAATCCGGGCGCACCATCGACCAGGGCAGCCACGCCACGCCCAGGCCGCGGTGCACGTATTCGTACTGCGCATCGGCCGAATCGCACTCGATGATGCGGCGCAGCCGCGGCGCCAGCGGGTGCCGCGCGAGCAGGTCTTCCACCAGCCGCCCGAGCGCCAGCGTGTCCGCGTACGCGAGGTAGGGAACGGCCGGGCCGGTGGGCGACAGCGCGTGCTGCGGCGCACCCTGCGCGTTCGCCCGCGATACCGGCACCAGCCGGTCGGACGCGAGCGTGGCGTGCGCATAGGCGCGGCCGTCCAGGCGCACTTCCAGCGCCGCATGGTGGTAGCCGAGCCAGAGGTCGGCCTCGCCGCGCTCCAGCATCGCCACGGTCTGCGCCAGCCCGTTGGTGACCACGTGCAGCTCCGCGGTCCGCAGCGTCGCGCGCATGCGCGGCAGTGCATCCGCCAGCACCGTGCGCGCCAGCGTGCGGCCCGTGGCGAGGGTCACCGATCGCGCCTGCCGCCCGGCGATGGCGCGCAGCTCGTCCTGCGACTGCGCCAGCTCCCGCGCCAGCTGCTCCGCCGTCGCGAGAAACGCCGTGCCCGCCGCGGTCAGCCGCACCGGGCCGCCCGCGCCAGAGCGGCTGCGGGCATTGGTATCGGGGGCCGGTTCACCCTCCGCGCCGCCGCGCTCCACCAGCGCCGTGCCCGCCCAGGCTTCGAGCGCCCGGATGCGCCGGCCGAACGCCGGATGCGTGACGTGCCGCGACTCGGCCGCGCGCGTGAAGCTGCGCTCGCGTGCCAGGGCGATGAAGTCTTCCACCCATTTGAGCTGCATGGCGCGGTCTGGTGCGTGTGGGCGGCAGCGGTGGATCGTCCGGCCGCTGCGGCCTGCGGTTCGTGAGCTGGCCGGTTGTCAGCCCCGCGCCGCGTTCAGCGCATCGCGCGTGGCCAGCGCCGCCTGCCGGGCCGCTGCGGCGAAGCCGTCGTCGGCGCTCGCGTACAGGATGGCGCGCGAGGAATTCACCACGATCGGGCCGTCCGGCCGCAGGCCGGCGCGCACCGTGGCCGCCGCATCGCCGCCCTGGGCGCCCACGCCCGGAATGAGCAGCGGCAGCGTGGGGGCGAGGGCGCGCACGCGCTCGATCTCGGCCGGGTAGGTGGCGCCCACCACGAGGCCGAGCTGGCCGTTGCGGTTCCAGGGCCCCTGGGCCTGGCGCGCGACGTGTTCGAACAGCAGCGGCTGGCCGTCCACGCTCGCCAGGCGCTGGCTCTGCAGGTCGTCGCCGCCCGGGTTGGAGGTGCGGCACAGCAGGAAGGCACCCTTGCCGTGGTAGGCCAGGTAGGGCTCGATCGAGTCGAAGCCCATGAAGGGCGAGAGCGTCACCGCGTCGGCGCCGTAGCGCTCGAAGGCCTCGATCGCGTACTGCTGGGCCGTCGATCCGATGTCGCCGCGCTTGGCGTCCAGGATCACCGGCACGTGCGGCGCGGTGGCGCGCATGTGCCGCACCAGGCGTTCGAGCTGCTCTTCCGCGCGGTGCGCCGCGAAATACGCGATCTGCGGCTTGAAGGCGCAGGCGAGGTCGGCCGTGGCATCGACGATCGCCGCGCAGAAGTCGTAGATCCGGCCGGCGTCGCCGCGCAGGCCGGCGGGAAAGCGCGCGGGCTCGGGGTCCAGGCCCACGCAGAGCAGGGAGTCGTTGCGCGCGGTCGCGTCCCGCAACTGTTCGAGAAAGGTCATGGCCGGCAATCGTCGGGTCGGGGGGATCGGTCCGCTCACGCGGCGCGGGCGCGTTTCTGCAGGATCTCGAAGGCCGGCAGTTCCTTGCCTTCCAGCACTTCCAGGAAGGCTCCGCCGCCGGTGGAGATGTAGCCCACGTCCTTCTCGATGCCGTACTTGGCGATGGCGGCCAGCGTGTCGCCGCCGCCCGCGATGCTGAACGCAGCGCTCTGCGCGATCGCGCGCGCGATGGTTTCCGTGCCGTGCGAGAAGGCGTCGAACTCGAACACGCCCACCGGGCCGTTCCAGACGATGGTGCCGGCGGACTGCAGCTGCGCGGCCAGGCGCTTCGCCGTCTCCGGGCCGATGTCCAGGATCAGGTCGTCCTCGGCCACGTCGGCCGCGGCCTTCACCGTGGCGGGGGCGTCCGCAGCGAAGGTCTTGGCCACCACCACATCGGTGGGAATCGGCACCTCGGCGCCGCGCGCCTTCATGGCCTCGATCACGGCCTTCGCCTCGCCCACGAGGTCGGCTTCGGCCAGGCTCTTGCCGATCGGCAGGCCGGCGGCCAGCATGAAGGTGTTGGCGATGCCGCCGCCCACGATGAGCTGGTCCACCTTGTCGGCCAGGCTCTTGAGAATGGTCAGCTTGGTGGACACCTTGCTGCCCGCCACGATCGCGGCCAGCGGGCGGGCCGGCTGGGCCAGTGCCTTGCTGATGGCGTCGATCTCGGCCGACAGCAGCGGGCCGGCGCAGGCCACCTTCGCGTATTCGGCGATGCCGTAGGTCGTGCCCTCGGCGCGGTGCGCGGTGCCGAAGGCATCGTTCACGTAGATGTCGCAGAGCTTGGCCATCTTCTGCGCCAGCTCCGGCTTGTTCTTTTTCTCGCCCACGTTCACGCGGCAGTTCTCGAGCAGCACCACCTGGCCCGGCTGCACCTGCACGCCGTCCACCCAGTCGGCCACCAGCGGCACGTCGCAGCCGAGCAGTTCCGCCAGCCGCGCGGCCACGGGCGCGAGCGAGTCGGCGGGCGTGAGCGTGCCCTCCGCGGGGCGGCCCAGGTGGCTCGTCACCATGACCGCGGCGCCCGCGTCCAGCGCCATCCGGATGCACGGCACCGAGGCGCGGATGCGCGTGTCTTCGGTGATGCGGCCGTCGTCGTCCTGGGGCACGTTCAGATCGGCGCGGATGAACACGCGCTGGCCACGGGCCTGGCCCTGGGCGCAGAGGTCGGAGAAGCGGAGGATTTGCATGGAGAAGACAGGAGGATGTGGAAAAGCCCGGCGGCCGCGACAAGGCGGCGCACCCGGACGGTCGCGGGAAAAAAACTGCGGGCGATTGTAGGCGCCGCACCGCCGGCACCGCCGTAGGCGGCAGGCTACAGGCGGCTGGGCCGCGGTGGCGCTGCGCTACCAGCCCAGTCCGATGTGCAGCGGCAGGTAGACCGCCATGCCCACGCAGATCGTGCCCAGGATGCCCCGGCGCCAGAAGTAATAGCTCGCGGCGCAGACCAGCGCCGGCAGGCGCGCATCCTTCAGCGTGTCGATGAATTCGCCGCCCGCCATGAAGAGCTCCGGCGCGAGCACGGCCGCCAGCGCCGCGAGCGGGGCGTATTTCAGGCCGCGCTTGAGCCACGAGGGCATCGGCACTTCGTTCTCGGGAATCATGAAGAACGCGCGCGTGACCAGCGTGATCACTCCCAGCCCGACGATCGCGATCACGGTTTCGGTCACCGACGCGCCCATGCCGCCTCCCCGCCGCTGCAACGGCTGTCCGTCATGGATGTTCCTCCTCACGCAGCGGCACCACGTCGCCGTCCTCCACGTGCTTCTTCTCGTCGGGCCGCAGCTTGCCGTGCGCGGGCACCAGGCGCACCTCCGGCTTGCGGCGCAGGTGGCGGTCCACCGCCTCGATCAGCAGCCCCGCGGCCACGGCGGCCGCGATCGCCACCAGGATGTTGAGCTTGAGCGGCAGCGCGAACGCCGCGATCGCCGCGGTCATCGCCACGCCCGTGGCGATCCAGGTGGCGCGGTCGAACAGCATCGACAGCAGCACGCCCAGCAGCGCGAGCACGCCCGCGAAGCCCAGTCCCCACGACAGCGGCACCACGTTCGCGAGCAGGATGCCGGCGATCGACGGAATCTGCCAGGAACACCAGTTGAGCACCGCCGCCCCCCAGAAATACGGCACCTGCTCGGCCTGCGGCGCGGGCCGGGGAAAGCGCTTCATGAACGCGACGAAGATCACGTCGCCGCTGAAGTACCCCACCGCGAGCCGCTGGCGGCGCGGCAGCCACGCGAAATAGCTGCGCCACATGCTGCTGAAGATCACGAAGCGCAAGTTCACGCAGCAGGCGGCGAGCCACATCACCCAGAGCGGCGCGCCGGCCGCGAGCAGCGGCAGCACGGTGAGCTGCGCGCTGCCGGCATACACCGCGAGCGACATGAAGATCGCCAGGCCCGCGGGCATGCCGCTCTTGACCATCGCCACGCCGGTCACGAGCCCCCAGGCGCCGATGCCCACGCTGGTGCCGATCATGTCGGTCATGCCGGTGCGGAAGTACGGATGCCGCACCATCTCGCCCACCGACTGCGGCACGGGCCCCTCCGGCGCCTGGGCGGGTAGGTCGCCGGGCACGCTCATGCATCCGCTCCACCGCCGAGCACCATGCCCGGCGCGAGCGGATGGCCGCGCAGGAAGTCGCCCACCGGCAGGCGCTTGCCGCCCGCGCGCTGCAGCACCGTGAGGCGCAGCACGCCGGCCGCTTCGGCCGCTCCGTCCGGGCCGCCGCAGGCCACGTCCACGCCGCCGCCATCGACGTGCAGGATCTCGCCGGGCTTCGCGCCTGCAGCAGGCGGCTGCGGCAGGGGCTCACAGGCCCAGACCTTGATGGTCTCGGCGCCGCACGACGTCGAGGCGCCCGGGAACGGATCGAAGGCGCGCACGCGCCGTCCGATGGCCTCGGCCGGTAGCCGCCAGTCGATCGCGCTCTCGGCCTTGTCGATCTTGTGCGCGTAGGTGACGCCTTCGGCGGGCTGGGGCGTGGCGGTGAGGCCGCCGCAGGCCGCCAGCTCCAGCGCCTCGACGATCATCCGCCCGCCCAGGTCGGCCAGCCGGTCGTGCAGCGTGGCCGTGGTGTCCGCGGGTGCGATGGGCGTCTTCTCGGTGAGCAGCATCGCGCCGGTGTCCAGGCCCGCGTCCATCTGCATGATGGTCACGCCCGTCTCGGCATCGCCGGCCTCGATGGCGCGGTGGATGGGCGCGGCGCCGCGCCAGCGCGGCAGCAGGCTCGCGTGGATGTTCAGGCAGCCCAGGCGCGGCAGGTCCAGCACCCACTGCGGCAGGATGAGCCCGTAGGCCGCGACCACCATCGCATCCGCCCCGGCCGCTTCCAGCGCGGCACGCGCGGCCGCGGCATCCTCGGCGTATTTGCCGTCCAGCCGCAGGCCGCGCGGCTGCGCCACCGCGGTGCCGTGCGCGAGGGCGCACTGCTTGACGGGCGATGCCTGCAGCTTCATTCCCCGGCCGGCGGGGCGGTCGGGCTGGGTGAGGACGAGGGGGACGCGGATGCCTGCGGCGAGCAGGCGCTCCAGGGCCACCCGCGCGAAGTCGGGCGTGCCCGCGAAAATGATCTTCATGGCGGCGGAAGGGGGCGCTCCCGCAGGGGCGCCGAACGGTCAGAAATGGAACGGGTCGCGCGGATCGGGCTCGTCGGTGAACATCACCTTGCGGACCACGCCGTGGCGGTCGATGTGCACGTGCGCGAAGCGGCGCGTGTTCATGTCGTCGAGGAACCGGTAGGTCCAGATGTCGCCGTCGAAGCGCGCCACCTGCTCCACCCGCATCGGCGGGCCGAAGAAGCGCCGGACATCCTCCACCGGCGTGCCGGCCGGGATGCCCGCGAGATTCTGGAAGTTGAGGACCTGGTCGCGCCGCACGAGGCGGCCCTGCGCATCGAAATCGAGGTGGTAGACCTGCCGCCCCATGGGCTGGGTGGTGTAGACCATGCGCTCGCCGCCGCCGGGCAGCGCCGACGAGAAATACGGTGGGCCCAGTTCGCGCAGCACCGCGTCGCGCGGCGCACCCGGCCGCAGGAAATCGGGCGACGCGCAGGCCACCAGCAGCACGGCCAGGCACGCCACCGCGACGCGGCGCCAGAGCGTGGCCGCGCGTCCGGTCATGCCCGCGCCCTCTGCTGCTGCTTGACCAGCTTCGTCTTGATGCGGTTGCGCTTCAGGGGCGAGAGGTATTCGACGAATACCTTGCCCAGCAGGTGGTCCATCTCGTGCTGGATGCAGATCGCCATCAGGCCCTCGGCCTCGATCTCGCGCGACTGGCCCTGGGCGTCCAGGGCGCGCACGCGCACGGCGGTGGAGCGCTCGACGCCGTCGTAGATGCCGGGCACCGACAGGCAGCCTTCCTCGCCGACCTGCTTCTCATCGCTGGCCCAGAGGATCTCGGGATTGATGAGCACGATGGGGGTGTCGCGGTCTTCGGACACGTCCATCGTGATGATCCGCTCGTGCACGTCCACCTGCGTGGCCGCCAGGCCGATGCCCTGCGCGTCATACATCGTCTCGAACATGTCGTCCAGCAGCGCACGCACGCGGTCGTCCACCGCCGCGACGGGCTGGGCCACCTTGTGCAGGCGGGGATCGGGATAGCAGAGGATGGGAAGGAGGGCCATGGGAGAGACGGGCGGAGATGTCGCTATTTTCGCCACTTTCGTGCGGCGGCGTCGCGGGCCGGGGCAATAATCATTGCCCGATCCAGGGCTTGGGGCCAGAATCCGCAGAGATTTGTAACGTATCGGCCGGCAAGTTTTGTCACCAGCAAGACGGCCCGCTGCCAGCGAGGGGCGCTTTGCGATGTGTGCTGACAAGAGCAACGACGGGATCGAGACCATGAAGCCATCTGCCCGCCCGGGCATTGCCCTGCCGGGCGTCCTGGCGCTGGCCGCGGCAGCGCTGCTGGCCCCCATGGCCGTGCAGGCGCAGAACTACCCCATCACGTCCGACCAGCGCGCCACTGCCCAGCAGGTGGCCTCGCGCGGCGTGCCGCTGGCCGAGCTGGCACCCAACGCGCCCGACACCTACGTCGTCAAGCGCGGCGACACGCTCTGGGCCATCTCCGGCATGTACCTGCTGCGGCCCTGGCGCTGGCCCGAGCTCTGGGGCATGAACCTGCAGTCCATCCCCAACCCGCACCTCATCTTCCCCGGCCAGACGCTCTACCTCGAGAAGATCGACGGCTACGCCCGGCTGCGCACGGCGCGCGGCGGCACCGGAGGCGATCCCGAGACGGTGCGCGTTTCCCCGCGCACGCGCACCGACAGCCTGGCCGGCACCGCGCTGCCCACGCTGCCGCCGCACCTCATCGAGCCGTTCCTGGTCGAGCCGCTGGTGGTGGACGAACTCACCTTCTCGCAGGCGCCGCGCATCGTGGCCACGGTGGACGAGCGCGTGCTCATGGCGAACGGCGACCGCGCCTATGCCCGCGGCCCGGCCGGCCAGCCGCTGCGCCTGGAAGCCTCGACGCCCCGGCTCTACCGCGTGTTCCGCAACGCCGTTCCCATGAAGGATCCGGAGTCCGGCGAGATCCTGGGCTACGAAGCCCAGTACGTCGGCCGTGCCGAGCTGGTGCGCGGCGAGACCACGGCGGAGACCCGCACGCCCGACGGCGTGACGACCGACGTGGTGCCCGCCACCATCGAGCTCTCCCGCGCCAAGGAAGAGATCCGCTTCGGCGACCGCCTGCTGCCCGCGCCCGAGCGCGGCTACGCCAGCTACACGCCCCAGGCGCCGCAGTTCGCCGTGGATGCGCGCGTGGTGTCCATCTACGGCAGCGCGGCCGTGGCGAACGCGGCGCAGAACCAGGTGGTGGCGATCAACCGCGGCACGCGCGACGGCATGCAGCCCGGCCTCGTGCTCACCGTGCTCACCAAGGGCGAGCGCATCGTCGACAAGACCGATCCGGAACGCGGCACCATCAAGCTGCCGAGCGAGGCCAACGGCACGGGCATGGTGTTCCGCACGTTCGACCGTGTCTCGTACGTGCTGCTGCTGCAGCTGCGGCAGGGCGTGCGCGTGGGCGACCGCCTCGTCAATCCCCAGTAAGCGCCGCCAAAGTAACGCGGCCGTGGCGCCGCGCCGCTATGCTCGCCGCATGCAACGCGACGAACTCTCCGCATGGCTGCGCCTCACGCTCACCCCCGGCGTGGGCCCGGGCACGGCGCGGCGACTGCTGGCCGCTTTCGGCCTGCCGCAGCAGATCTTCCTGCAGCCGGAAGCCGCCCTGGCCGCACTCGCCACGCCATCGCAGGTGAAGGCGCTGTGCGCCGTCCCGCCGGGCCTCGCCGCGCTGGAAGAGGCCACCTGGCAATGGCTGCATGCCGCAGCGCCCGAGGGTGACGGCGACCCGGAAGGCGAGCCGCCCGTGCGGCGCATCGTGACGCTGGGCGACGCGGCCTACCCGCCCGCGCTGCTGACGATCGAAGACCCGCCGCTCCTGCTGCACCTGATGGGCGCGGCGCGGTGGCTGGATGGCGACGGCCCGCGCTGCTGGCCGATGGAGCGCTGCGTGGCGATCGTCGGCAGCCGCAATCCCACGGCCCAGGGCGCGGAGAACGCCCGGCAGTTCGGGCGCGCGCTGCGCGGTGCCGGCCTGTGCATCGTCTCCGGGCTGGCGCTCGGCATCGATGCCGCCGCCCACGAAGGCGCGCTGGAGGCCGGCCCCGGGCCGAGCGGCGGTGACGCAGCCCTTCCGAGCACGATCGCCGTCGTCGGCACGGGGCTGGACCGGGTCTATCCGGCCCGCCACCGCACGCTGGCGCACCGCATCGCGCGGCAGGGCGTGGTCGTCAGCGAATACCCGCTGGGCACGCCGCCGCTGGCCGGCAACTTCCCGCGGCGCAACCGCCTCATCGCCGCGCTGTCGCAGGGCACGCTCGTGGTCGAGGCGGCGCTCGCCTCCGGCTCGCTCGTCACGGCCCGGCTGGCCTCGGAGCAGGGGCGCGAGGTGTTCGCCATTCCCGGCTCCATCCACGCGCCGCAGTCGCGCGGCTGCCATGCGCTCATCCGGCAGGGCGCCAAGCTCGTCGAGTCCGCGCAGGACGTGCTGGAGGAGCTGCGCCTGCCCGCGTCCGCGGCGGCATCTGCCCTGGAGGGACAGGCCGCGCACGGCGAAGAGGATGAGGGGAGCGGACGCGGTGGCGATGCCGGGCGGGATTCCATCGACACGGGCCCGCACGCCGCGGTGCTGTCGGCCCTGGGTTTCGACCCCATGGGCCTGGATGCCCTGGGGGCCCGGACCGGCATGGACGCCGCCCGGCTGCAGGTCGCCCTGCTCGAACTCGAGCTGGATGGGCACGTGGCCCGGCTGCCCGGCGGGCTCTTCCAGCGCATGGCGCGGGGTTAGAGCGGCTAACACGACCCTTCTGGCGTCGTTGCCGCATCTTGTCGTACTACTCGTACTGCCTGCGATGCGACGCCTAGCCAGAACCGCTTCGCTGGGTCGTGTTAGCCGCTCTTGGTGCAACCCGGCCTTACACGTCCAGCATCAGCCGCAGGTTCTGCACGGCCGCGCCGCTCGCACCCTTGCCGAGGTTGTCCAGGCGGGCGACGAGCACGGCATGCCGGTGGGTCTCGTTCGCGAACACGCGGATCTCCAGCATGTTGGTGTCGTTCAGCGCCAGCGGATCGAGCTTGCCGTCCTCGGTGGGCGGCAGCACGCGCACCCACTGCTCCGGCGTGTTGCTGCGCGCATAGTGCGCGGCCAGGGCATCGTGCAGGTCGGCGCCCTTGGGCGCGCCCGGCAGCAGGTCGAGGTGCAGGGGCAGCTGCACCAGCATGCCCTGCGCGAAATTGCCCACAGATGGCACGAAGATCGGCCGGCGCGTGAGGCCCGTGTACTTCATGATCTCGGGCAGGTGCTTGTGCGACAGGCCCAGCCCGTACATCTCGAACGGCGCGGCCTCGCCCTTCTCGTAGGCCTCGATCATCGTCCGGCCGCCGCCCGTGTAGCCGCTCACCGAAGGCAGCGCGATGGGATGGTCGGCCGGCACCAGGCCGGCATCCACCAGCGGGCGCAGCAGCGCGATGGCGCCGGTGGCGTAGCAGCCGGGGTTCGCCACGCGCGTGGCGCTCGCCACGTCGGCGCGCTGGCCCGGGGCCAGTTCGGGAAAGCCGAACACCCAGCCCGGCGCCGTGCGGTGCGCCGTGCTGGCGTCGATGATCTTGATCGTGCGGCCCGTGGCCGCCTCGATGCCGTCGACCAGCGCCACCGTCTCGCGCGCCGCGTCGTCGTGCAGGCAGAGCACCACCATGTCCACTCCGGCGATCAGGTCGCGCTTGGCGGACGCGTCCTTGCGCAGTTCCGGCGCGATGCTCACGAGTTCCACCTGCGGCATCGCCTGCAGGCGTTCGCGGATCTGCAGACCCGTGGTGCCGGCTTCGCCGTCGATGAAGATCTTGGCCATGGACATGGAGACTCCTGAAAGGGGGAGGGGCGCGGAAAGCCGGCGCAGGGCTACGTGACTCCCGCAGGGGATGGTGCGTCGCAGCATGATACAGTCGCCGGCTGCCATGTCACCCACCCGCGGCCAGACATCCGGTCATGGCAAACGGGTAACCACCATCCTTCCCCTGAGAGAGACCTCATGAAGATTCACGAATACCAAGGCAAGGAAATCTTGCGCAATTTTGGTGTGCCCGTTCCCCGCGGCATTCCCGCGTTCACGGTGCAGGAAGCCGTGGAAGCCGCCCAGAAGCTCGGCGGCCCCGTGTGGGTGGTCAAGGCCCAGATCCACGCCGGTGGCCGTGGCAAGGGCGGCGGCGTGAAGGTCGCCAAGAGCATCGACGACGTGAAGAAGCTCGCGGGCGACATCCTGGGCATGCAGCTCAAGACCCACCAGACCGGCCCCGAAGGCCAGAAGGTCCGCCGCCTCTACATCGAAGACGGCGCCGACATCAAGAACGAACTCTACGTCTCGCTGGTCACCGACCGCGCCACGCAGAAGGTCGCCCTGATCGCCTCCAGCGAAGGCGGCATGGACATCGAGGAAGTGGCCCACTCCACGCCCGAGAAGATCATCACCGAGATGATCGATCCCCAGACCGGCATCACGCCCGAGCAGAGCAAGAAGGTTGCCGCGGCCATCGGCCTGACCGGCGCCTCCGTCGACCAGGCCGTGGACATCTTCGCGAAGATCTACAAGTGCTACATGGAGACCGACGCGTCGCTGGTCGAGATCAACCCGCTGAACTGCGACTCCAAGGGTGACCTGATGGCCCTGGACGCGAAGTTCAACTTCGACGCCAACGCCCTGTTCCGCCATCCCGAGATCGTGGCCTACCGCGACCTGGACGAAGAAGATCCGGCCGAAGTGGAAGCCTCCAAGTTCGACCTGGCCTACATCAGCCTCGACGGCAACATCGGCTGCCTGGTGAACGGCGCCGGCCTCGCCATGGCCACCATGGACACCATCAAGCTGTTCGGCGGCGAGCCGGCCAACTTCCTGGACGTGGGCGGCGGCGCCACCCCCGAGAAGGTCACCGAAGCCTTCAAGATCATGCTGAAGAACCCCAAGGTCGAAGGCATCCTGGTGAACATCTTCGGCGGCATCATGAAGTGCGACACCATCGCCACCGGCGTGATCACCGCCTGCAAGGCCGTGAACCTGAACGTGCCGCTGGTCGTGCGCATGAAGGGCACCAACGAAGAGCTGGGCAAGAAGATGCTGGCCGAATCCGGCCTGCCCATCATCGCCGCAGACACCATGGCCGAAGCCGCGACGAAGATCGTTGCCGCCGTCAAGTAAGCCCGGAGAACACTCATGTCGATCTACATCAACAAAGACACCAAGGTCATCACCCAAGGCATCACGGGCAAGACGGGCCAGTTCCACACCGAGAAGTGCCAGGAATACGCGAACGGCAAGAACTGCTTCGTGGCCGGCGTGAACCCGAAGAAGGCCGGCGAGTCGATCTTCAACATCCCGATCTACGGCAGCGTCAAGGAAGCCGCGCAGCAGACCGGCGCCACCGTGTCGGTGATCTACGTGCCGCCCGCGGGCGCCGCCGCCGCGATCTGGGAAGCCGTCGAGGCCGACCTGGACATGGCGATCTGCATCACCGAAGGCATCCCCGTGCGCGACATGCTCGAAGTGCGCAACAAGATGAAGGCCAAGGAAGCCGCCGGCGGCAAGAAGACCCTGCTGCTGGGCCCCAACTGCCCCGGCCTGATCACGCCCGACGAGATCAAGATCGGCATCATGCCCGGCCACATCCACCGCAAGGGCCGCATCGGCGTGGTCTCGCGCTCCGGCACGCTGACCTATGAAGCCGTGGCCATGCTGACCGAAGTCGGCCTGGGCCAGTCGAGCGCCGTGGGCATCGGCGGCGACCCGATCAACGGCCTGAAGCACATCGACGTGATGAAGGCGTTCAACGACGATCCCGACACCGATGCCGTCATCATGATCGGCGAAATCGGCGGTCCGGACGAAGCCGAAGCCGCCCAGTGGTGCAAGGCCAACATGAAGAAGCCGATCGTCGGCTTCATCGCCGGCGTGACCGCCCCTCCCGGCAAGCGCATGGGCCACGCCGGCGCGCTGATCTCCGGCGGCGCCGACACGGCCGATGCCAAGCTCGCCATCATGGAAGAGTCCGGCTTCGTCATCACGCGCAACCCGTCGGAACTCGGCAAGCTGCTCAAGGCCCAGCTGAAGTAAGTACCGCCGCGGTTCCGCTGTCCGGAAGGGCGGCGGACGGCATGCGCCACTAAGCAGAACTACGCACTCCGGTGCGTGGGCTGCCCGCTACACTGTGCGCTCCCAAAAAGAGAGGCGCCCGAAACGCAGGTTTCGGGCGCCTCTTGCATTCATAACAGTGGAGCAACCGCCATGGAATTCCTGCAGACCGCCGACTTCTGGATCGGCCTGGTGAAGATCGTCTGGATCAACATCATCCTCTCGGGCGACAACGCCGTCGTCATCGCCCTGGCAGCCCGTTCGCTGCCCCCGCACCAGCAGAAGAAGGCCATCGCCTGGGGTTCCGGCGCCGCCGTCTTCCTGCGCATCGTGCTCACCGTGGTGGCGGCCAAGCTGCTCGAACTCTCCTTCCTGCAGATCATCGGCGGCTGCCTGCTGCTCTGGATCGGCTTCCAGCTGCTGACGGAAGGCGACGAGGAAGAGGGCGAATCCAAGGCCAACGGCGGGCTGATGGCCGCCGTGCGCACCATCCTCATCGCCGACCTGGTGATGAGCCTGGACAACGTGATCGCCGTCGCCGCCGCGGCCCACGGCAACATGGTGCTGCTCATCCTGGGCCTGGCCATCAGCATCCCGCTGGTCATCTTCGGCAGCACGCTCATGATCAAGCTGATGGAGCGCTTCCCCATCATCGTCCTGCTGGGCGCCGGCCTGATCGGCTGGGTGGGCGGCGAGACCATCGTCAGCGACGTCGCACTGCACGGCTACGTGATCGCCCATCCGTGGCTGCACTACGTGGCGGCTGCCCTGGGCGCCCTGCTGGTGGTGGGTGGCGGCAAATGGATGCAGATGCGTTCGCAGCGCCGCGCTGCTGCCTGACGCCTCCCCCCCGGCGCCCGCAATGGCGGGCCCCTGGGGGCGGGTCCGGACCCGGGCGGGCCTGCCCGGCTCCCATCCGCTGCCGCGCCGAGCGAACGGACCGGCGGCGTAAGTACCGCGGGTCACGCTCCGACCGCCATGCCTCGTCTATGATGCCCTCCGAGACGCACAGGGAAAAGGTATGGGGAATTTCACATGGCCGCAGCAATGACACGCATGACCCTGGCGCTCGACCGCGCCGCCAGCCGCAACGCCCGGGGCCGCCTGCCGCGCATGCCTGGGGCCGGTGCGGCATGAGCGCGCCAGAGCCCTTGGCGTACGAATTCTGCGCCCTGACCGACCAGGGGCGCGTGCGCTCCAACAACGAAGATGCGGTGACCGTCGACGTGCAGGCCCAGGTCGCCGTGCTTGCGGACGGCATGGGCGGCTACAACGCCGGCGAGGTCGCCAGCCGCATGGCCACCGAACTCATCCGGCAGTGCCTCGTGCAGTGGCTGAACGGCGAAGGGCGCGACGCGCCCACGGGCGAGCTGCGGCACGCGATGGAAATCTGCGTGGACTCCGCCAACCGCGCCATCTACGAAGCCTCCCACTCCAATGCGCAATACGCCGGCATGGGCACGACCCTCGTCGTCGCCGCCTTCCGGCAGGACCGGCTCGTGCTCGGCCACATCGGCGATTCCCGCTGCTACCGCCTGCGGGACGGCGCCCTCCAGCAGATCACCCGCGACCACTCCTGGCTGCAGGAGCAGATCGATGCCGGCCTTCTCACGCCCCAGGAGGCGGCGGTTTCCGGCTTCCGCAACCTCGTCACCCGGGCCATGGGCGTGGAGCCCACCGCCGCGCTGGAGGTCAACGAATTCCAGGTGCATCCCGACGACCTGTTCATCCTGTGCTCCGACGGGCTGACGGACATGGTGGACGACGGCGAACTGCAGTCCCTGGCCGCTTCGCACGAGCCGCTCGCGGAGCGGGCCATGCGCATGGTGGCCGCGGCCAACCAGCACGGCGGGCGCGACAACATCAGCGTGCTGCTGGTCCGCGCCGGCGACGCCGGGAAGAAGCGCGGGCTGGTGTCACGATTGTTGCTAGGTTCCGCCTGAAAGCCCGGGCATGCAGACGGCAGACAGACGCATAGACGCACAGACAGACAGATAGACAGACGAGGAACGGCTCATGCCCAAAATGATCGTGTCGATCGACGGAGTGGTCATCAAGGAAGTGGCGCTCACCAAGGAGCGCACGACGCTGGGGCGCCGGCCCTACAACGACATCGTCATCGACAACCTCGCCGTCAGCGGCGAGCACGCGGTACTGCACATGGCGGGCGATGCCGTGGAGGTCGAGGACATCGGCAGCACCAACGGCACCTACGTGAACGGCCAGCCCATCAAGCGCCAGGCCCTGCGCAACGGCGACCTGCTCGAAGTGGGCAAATACAAGATCCGCTTCATCCACGAAGCGGCCGGCGAGAACTACGAGAAGACCATGGTCTTCACCCCGGGCATGCAGCCCCCGCGCCCAGCGCCGCTGTCCCGCCCGGCCCCCCTGTCCCGCCCCGCGCCGCTCGGCACCCTGCCGGGCATCGGCTCCGCGCCTGCCGCCGTGCCGCTGAACGCGACCATCCGGGTCGCTTCCGGCGCCGCCGCCGGCCGCGAAGTGGCCTTGGTCAAAGTCGTCACCACCATCGGCAAGCCCGGCGTCGCCGTGGCCTCGATCACCAAGCGCCACCACGGCTTCGTCCTTTCCCATGTGGAGGGCGCGGACCGCCCCCGCCTCAACGGCCAGCCCATCGGCGCCGAGCCGATGCTGCTGCAGGACGGGGACCGGCTGGAGCTGGCGGGGACGGAAATGGAGTTCAGGCAGCGGTGACCCAACAGTCGAGTTACGTTGGGTAGTCACTGCAACGCTTGCTGACAGGGTTGGGTGACAAGAATGTCAGTTGCTTCCCAAGGATGAGCGCGGGGGCCAGCGCTTCGGCCGTGCGATTCGTGGCACGCAACCTGCTAACAAGGGGTGAGCCTGCGAAATCCTTCTGCAGGTGGACATTCCAACTTGTTCCTTCGGGAGAGATTTATGAAGCGTGCTGTTCAACAAGGTTTCACCTTGATCGAACTGATGATCGTTGTGGCGATCATCGGTATTCTGGCTGCCGTGGCCCTGCCGGCTTATCAGGACTACACGGTCCGCGCTCGTGTGTCCGAGGTCATCCTTGCCGCCTCTAGCTGCCGCACGACGGTGACAGATACGGTGCAGAATGCCCCCGGCGCTGATGTGTCTTCGGCGCTGAACAATGGCTGCAGCATCACCGCAACCAAGTTCGTGACTTCTGGCACCACGGACAGCAACGGCGTGATCACGGTGGTCGGTAATGCCACCAACCTTAAGGGCGACGTGACCTCTAGTGCCAATAGCATCATGCTGAAGCCGTATGTGGGAACGACGGGTACCCCTGCTGCCTTGGTGGGAACGACGGACGGTGGCAAGACGATCTCCGAATGGCGCTGCGGTCCTGCTTCGACGAACCCGATGCCTGCCAAGTATCTGCCTGGTTCCTGCAAGGCAGCATGATCTAGTTGATGGCTGAATTGAAAAAGAGGGAGCAATGCTCCCTCTTTTTTTTATTCATCTGGGGGATTCTAGGTGGTAAAGATATTAAAAGAAGATAGTGGTAGAGGCTTGGTTTTTATTGCATCTGCCCTTTTGTTTTTATTTTTGACTTTATTTCTCCGTCCTTATGATGGCGTGCGGCACGATTCTATCCTTTACTTTGGACAGTCTCTTAGAGTACTGCTTCCTTCTGAGCTGAATAAAGATCTTTTTTTTGCTTACGGGTCGCAGTCGCAGTATACAATTTTCCCCCAGATTATCGCAAAACTACTGGAGTTTTTCCACCCTGGAGTCGTCTCCATGGGCGGTATTCTGGTGGCGTTTGGCTTTTTTCTGCTGGCCAGCACTCTGTTTTCAGCTGTTGCAGTTTCGAAAAGACTAGTCGTTTTTTCCGTTGTCTGTGTTTTGATTTGGCCGTCTGCTTATGGCGGGTTTGGTGTATTCCGTTTTCAGGAGCCTTATCTCACCGGGCGGAGTTTTTCCGAGCCGCTGGTAATTTTTGGGTTGGTATTCTTGATTACGAAAAGGCCTTGGCTAGCCGCTGCGGTATTGGCGTGCGCTGCTGCAATTCATCCATTGCAGGCACTTCCTGGATTGATACTGTGGTGGGGATGGCAGGTTTCCAGTAATAGAAAATGGGGTTTTTTGCCTGTTTTGGTTGCTTTTGCTCTTCTGATTTTGGCAGTCCTGAACGAATCCTTAATTAGTGGTCTATTTGTGCGTTATGACCAGGAATGGCTCGAAATAATTTCTGATCCTAACAGGAACGTATACATGCTTAAATGGCCTCCAGAGTCCTGGCTCTGGCTGATCATTGACTATTTTGTTTTACTGGCGGCTCTGCCTTGGCTCAGGGATGAATCCAGACGCTATGCTAAAGTACTTCTTAGTGTTTCTCTGGGCTGCTTTGCTTTCAGTATTATTTTTGTCGACATTTTTCAATTTGTTTGGGTGGCAGGTGTTCAGCCGTGGAGAATCCACTGGATCCTACATTGGTCTGCAATGATCTTTGCCCCAATTGTAGCTATCGAGCTTTACAAGAGAGGGCTTCACATGAAGCTATTCCTCTTCGCGGCGACCATGCTTGCTGCCGCGCCGTACGGGCCGCTCGCCTCTACTTATGCTGCGGTATTTCTTATACCACTGTATTGTTTTTGGGAAAATATTGAGAAACGTGTTGGGATTAATTATGTGCGAATGCTTTATGCTGGCATTACCTTGGCACTAGTGGGAACTTACTTGCGTTATTTGGTTTATTTGATTAAAGTTGGTGAATATGGTTGGTCGGGTGCGCAATGGACGAACCTGCTGTTAGGGGCTTCTCACCCCATGATACTGACACCTATCATCGTGGGTGGTATATGGTATTGGGTGAAATATGAACGTGCCAAGATATACTTACTTTGCGGCTTGTTCGTTTGCTTTGTCTTGAGCGCCACCAATTGGGATCGGCGAACGGAGCGGATGCGATTAATTGAAAGCAATCCATCTACGGACAGCGTTTTTAAATATCCAATCGAAGCCGGAGCCTCGATTTTTTGGTATGGGGAACTTCTCTCTCCTTGGATGATGTTGAAAAGATCCAGTTATTGGAGCGACTTGCAGCAAGCTGGCTTACTGTTCAACCGCGGTACTGCCATCGAAGCCCGGCGCAGAGCACTGCTTCTAGAGCCATTTCTTTTCCAAGCCGAGTTCTGCCAACTGATGGATAGCCTGAATAATAAGCGTGATAGTTGCCAGATCGATATCGATTCATTGCGAGTCCCCTGCCGCGACTCTCATGCAAGATTAGACTACCTGGTACTGCCTCAACGTCTTTCTGTTGCGCCTATAGGGCACATTTTTCTGTCAGACGGCCCCGAAAAATTCGGCAACCAAGTAGAGTATGGGCGCAATTATTATTTATATTCCTGCAAGGACTTTTAATGCTGAGGGTTCTACACTCCTGGGGTAGTTCGAGAAATTTTCGTAGTAAGCAAGCCTACCAGTTCTTTTCGTACTTCATTGTCGCGATTGTCGCACTTGCTGCTGATTTTTTCGTGCTTGAACTGATGGTGAGAGTGCTTGGTTTTTCCGTGGTGTTGGCAGCCATTCCTGCGTTCTTTGTCGGGGCATTTGTGAACTATTCGCTGAGCATCAGATTTGTTTTTTCAGAGCGTAGGTTGATGTCTAAGAAAGTTCTGGAATTCACTGTTTTCATGGTTGTAGGTCTTTTAGGTCTTGCTATCACCCAGCTGGTTCTTCATGTCGGTGTGGAGGTTTTATCAGTCAACCTTGAGGTCGTCAAAACATTGGCCGCGGGCGCAACTTTCGCGTCCAACTTTCTCATCAGAAAATTTGCATTGTTTTCCTGAAATGAAAAAAAAGATCGTCATTATTGGTGCTGGCCCTGCAGGATTGACGGCTGCGCGTGAACTGCAGGGGGCGGGTGAGCGAGATATCATTGTTTTCGAGGCTGACGATTGCGTCGGCGGAATTTCCCGCACTGCAAGCCACAATGGGAGCCGAATCGACATCGGGGGACACCGTTTTTTTTCTAAGTCCGAATGGGTGATGAACTGGTGGCAGCAGTACCTTCCCGTCAATTCCTGTGGTGCTGAGGGTGAAGGGCGTCTCTTTAAATATCAGGGGCAGGAAATGAGGGTGCCTGTCGCGGTGGCGGGTGAAGGGAGTGATAAAGACTCCGTGATGCTGGTGCGAGAGCGGTTGTCAAGAATATATTTCAACAAGCAGTTTTTCGATTATCCTCTCAAGATAAATGCTGGCAGCCTCAGAAAACTGGGAATCGGCAAAGTGGTCACATTTGGAATTGGTTATGCTGGCGCCCGTATGCGGCCTGTCGTTCCTGAGAAATCGTTGGAAGATTTTCTGATCAATCGCTTCGGACGGCCGCTTTACCACCAGTTCTTCAAGGAGTACACCGAAAAGGTTTGGGGTGTGCCATGCAGCGAAATCAGTGCAGAGTGGGGTGCCCAACGCATTAAAAGCCTTTCGATCGTCAAAGCCGTAATGCACGCGGTGAAAAAATCTCTGGGAGTGAAACAGGGTAAGTCCGGGCAAACTTCCCTGATAGAAAGCTTTATCTATCCTAAATATGGTCCTGGGCAGATGTGGGAGACCGTTGCCAAGCGATTCGAAAGCGATGGAGGCGTACTGCGAATGAAGTTGAAGGTCGTCGGAGTAAAGGTCGAAGATTCGCGCGTTACCTCCGTGACTGTAAGTGATTCCGAGGGCCATGAGGAAATTCATGAATGTACTCATGTTATTTCCACTATGCCGATCAAGGAGTTGGTTGCTGCTTCTGGCGACAGATGGAGCGGTGAGGAGCGTCTAATTGCAGAACGACTTCAATACCGAGATTTTTTTACTGTCGGGCTTTTGTATCGTCGGGAAGACTTGAGGGAGCAGTTGCGAGATAATTGGATATATATTCAGGAGCCTGGTGTCAATGTGGGACGTATTCAGATTTTCAACAACTGGAGTCCTTATATGGTAAAGGACCCGGACACAATCTGGCTCGGGCTTGAATTTTTCTGCAAGGAAGAAGATGATATTTGGAAGAAGTCTGATGCTGAACTCAAGCAGCTGGCTCAAATGGAGATCAAAAAGATCGCGCTCGTGAATTCGGATTCGGCCTTAGATGCCGTCGTGCTGCGGGTGCCTAAGGCGTATCCTGGCTATTTCGGTGAGGCTTACAAACAGTTCGATATCCTCAGGGAATCTTTGGATGGAATAGAAAATATGTTTCTCGTGGGTAGGAATGGGATGCATCGATATAATAATCAGGACCACTCTATGTTGACAGCAAAGGAGGCGGCTCGGCAGATCGTCGCAGGTGTGGTAGAGAAGGAAAAGATCTGGGCGATTAATGTCGATGACGAATACCACGAGGAGAGGAATTGAGTTGGTGGAAAAATATTATGAAAGCAGTTCGTTCTCGGTTCAGGGCCTTTGGAATTCATCTGGCGTGCAGCCTGGGCGTCGTGCTTGCCGCATGGCTGCTGGTACGGGTTTGGTATCCGCGTCCATACATCGATATCCTCGGGGGAGCGCACATATTTCTGGTTTTGATGTTCGTGGACTTTGTTGCCGGGCCCTGCCTGACGTTTTTAATTTTCAATGAGAAAAAATCCCGGCGAGAACTCTACGTCGATATTTCCGTCGTTGCATTGCTGCAGGCTACCGCACTTTTTTTCGGAGTCTGGACCATGTACACGGCACGGCCGGTCTATCTGGTTTTCGAGTACACCCGGATGGCGGTGGTGACTGCGGCTGATGTCAAGGAGTCAGATTTGCAAAGTGCGCCCGAGAGCCTCAGAAAACTTCCTTCGGATGGTCCCCGGGTGATCTCCTTACGCACTTTCAAGAATCCCGCTGAAGAATATGATTCGGTGATTCGCGCCATGGCTGGACAACCTCAAGCTGCTCAGCCAAATCTGTGGCAGCCATACGGCTATGCTCGATCAGAAATTCTGAAGGTGGCGCTCCCTTTGGCAGACCTTATGGCACGCGCGGGTGGCGTGCGGCAACTTTCCGATGCGCTTGTTGGCTCTGGATTGCCTGCAGATAAAGTGAAGTATTTGCCGCTACAAGGCCGGGAACGAAGCTGGACGGTGTTAGTAGACAGCTCAAGCGGAGAGCCAGTGGGCTTCGCCCCCATAGACTCTTTTCCGAAATATTGACTCGTATTTCGCATGTGGAGCAACGCGCTTTTGCCTTGCATTAGTCAAACCGACTTGCGATGAAACTCCCGCTTTTCCCTCCGTGCTTTTCCAGCACCCGCACTTCCCGTATCACCATCCCCCGGTCCACAGCCTTGCACATGTCGTAGATGCTAAGCAGCGCCACTTGAACGGCAGTCAATGCCTCCATCTCCACCCCAGTAGGGCCCACCGTTTCCACAATGGCTGTGCAATGCACTCGTGAAAATTCGGCGTCGAGTTCGAACTCCACGGCCACGCGCGTCAACGCCAACGGATGGCACAACGGAATCAACTCACTGGTCTTCTTCGCCGCTTGAATACCCGCAATCCGCGCAATCCCCAGCACATCCCCCTTGCCCGCCGTACCGGAGGCGATCAACGCCAGCGTCTCTGGTTGCATGTCGATGCGCCCGCCGGCTACGGCGACGCGCCGCGTGTTGGGCTTGTCGCCCACGTCCACCATGTGTGCCTGACCGCCGGCATCGAAGTGGGTGAGTTGGTGCGAACGGCTGGTCATCGGGAAAACCTTTGAGAAAGTGGAGGTCAGGAGGGATGGCACCTTCGGTGCGCCGGGGCATCATACGGTCCATGCGCGCACTTCATCGCTCCGTACTTGGCGGCGTTCCGACGAGGAATGCCTGGCCTCCAGCACCGTCCGTATCCTGGTGCCTCCCCGGGGCCCCCGGGCGCCTGCGCCGGTCGGCCATCGCCTGCGTCCTGGCCCTCGTCGCGACGTCGCAGTGCCTCCTCGCAACGCCCGCCCGCGCCCAGGGCTCCCTCCCCACCCTCGGCGACGGCTCCGACATGACCACCAGCGATGAGCGCCGCCTGGGCGATCGGATCATCCGGGAGCTGTACCGCGACCCGGACTACATCGACGATGCGGTGCTGAACGAATACATCCTGGGCATTTTCCTGCCGCTGGTGAAGGCGGCGCGGGAGCGGGGCGAGCTGCCGCCCGAGCTGGACGAGCGTTTCGCGTGGGAGATCCTGCTGGGCCGGGACCGGACGGTGAACGCGTTCGCGCTGCCGGGCGGCTATTTCGGCGTGCACCTGGGGCTGATCGGCGTGGTGGCGACGCGGGACGAGCTGGCGTCCGTCATGGCGCACGAGCTGAGCCACGTCACGCAGCGGCACATTTCGCGGCTGATCACGCAGCAGAACCGCCAGGGGCCGCTGATGCTCGGGGCGATGGTGCTGGGCATGCTGGCGGCCGCGAAGAACCCGAATGCCGGGCAGGCGATGATGGTCGGGGGGCAGGCGCTGGCCGTGCAGAACCAGCTGAATTTCTCGCGCGACATGGAGCGCGAGGCCGACCGCGTGGGCTACGGCCTGATGGGGCCCGCGGGTTTCGCGCCGCAGGGGTTCGTGGCGATGTTCGACAAGCTGCAGCAGGCCAACCGGCTGAACGACAACGGCAGCTGGCCGTATCTGCGCAGCCATCCGCTCACCACGCAGCGGATCGCCGACATGCACGCGCGCCTGCCGCCCAGCGTGGCGAATGCGCCCCCGCCGGCGCCGACGCTGGAGCACGCGATGATGTCCGCGCGCGCCCGCGTGCTGGCCCGCCCGGGCGTGGACGTGTGGCGGCAGTGGGTGAATGAGCCGCAGGCCAGCGGGTTCGCGGCGCAGCCGCTGGCGCGGCGGGTGGGCACCCTGTATGCGGCGTCGCTGAGCGCTCTGCAGCTGCAGGACATGGCCGCGGCGCGCACGGCGCAGCGCACGCTCCAGGAAGCCGCGCGCGGCGATGCCGCGGGCACGCGCCAGGCGCATCTGCTGGGCGCGGAGATCGAGCTGGCGGCGGGGCAGGCGGGGGCGGCGCTGGATCAGCTGGCCGCGTTGCCGGGCGGTGGCGCCGGCGCGGCAACGGCAACGGCGGCGGGAGCGGGCGTAGGCATTGGCGGCACCAGCCCGGGCACCGCGCTGGCGGCGTCGGCATCCGCGGCACCAGCCGCCACCGCGCCCAAGGGCGCAGGAGGCGCGGGTACAGGCAGCGGCGAAGCGCTGACGCTGGAATCCACCCAGGTGGCCCGTCCGGCCACGGCCGCCGCGGGGCCGGGCGCAGGGCGCCCGGAGATGATCCTGCGCACCCAGGCGCTGCTGCGCGAGAACCGGGTGGCGCCGATGACCGGCACGCTGCAGACCTGGGTGACCAACCATCCGCGCGATGCGTCGGTCTGGTACCTGCTCGCGGCGGCATGGCAGCAGCAGGGCCAGCCGCTGCGGGCCGTGCGCGCGGAGGCCGAGGCGCACGTGGCCCGGTACGACTATGCGGCAGCGGTGGACCGTTTCAAGGCCGGGCAGGACATGGCCCGCAAGACCGGCAGCCGTGGGGGCGACCCTGCCGAGTACATCGAGGCGTCGATCATCGAGACGCGCCTGCGCGCGACCGAATCACTTCTTAAGGAACAGGCCGCCGAGCGCTGATTCGATCAGCATGCCCAGCACGGTGTAGATGAGCGAGCCGATCAGCGCCGCGCCGAAGCCGTGCACCTGGAAGCTGCTGCCCAGCACCGAGGCGGCGGCCCAGAACATCAGCGCGTTGATGACGAAGAGAAAGAGGCCCAGCGTGAGGATCGTGACGGGCAGCGTGAGCACGACCAGGATGGGCCGCAGCACGACGTTGAAGAGCCCGATCACGAAGGCCGCGATCATGGCCGAGCCGAAGCTGCGCACTTCGACGCCGCTGTACAGGTAGGTGACGCACAGCAGCGCGGCGGCGCTGAGCAGCCATTTGAGGAGGAGCTTCATGGCGCAGGAGGATAGCACCGGGTGCCGGCTGCGCTGAAGGCGGACGCGCTCCCCGTGGCCGCCCCGGCTGCCTGCCCTTGCCGCCCCCGGTGGCGTGAGGGCGGCGCCGGCAGCGGCAGGAGCGGGCGGATGCCGGGGTGGACTCAGGCCTGCTCTGCCACGACCAGGAAGAGCGCGGCGAGGCTGGCCAGCGTGCCGGGCAGGGACCAGCGGCGGGGCGCCGGCTTGCGGATGACCAGGGGCGCCGCCGCCGGTGCTGCGACCGGCTGGGGTGCGGCGGCATCCTGCTTGGGGCGGCGGGCATCGACGATCTGTGCGGTGCCGTGCTCGGCCTGCAGCTCGGTGGCGAGGTCCGGCAGCGGTCCCTTGGCCAGCACGGTGGTCACGGTGCTGCCGCCGGCGCGCAGCCAGGGCAGAACCTGGGCGAACAGCTTGTCGGCCCACTTGGCGCGCCAGTTCTCGCGCGCGCTGTGGCTCACCCACTTGCTGATGCGGTGGGTCATGCGGGGCGCGCAGGCCACCACCACCCAATGGGTGCCGGGCGCCTCTGCGCGTGCGGCCAAGGGGGCGAGGATCTGTTGCGCGTAGGCGGCGTCGTCCACGTAGACGATGACTTTGTCCATGAAGGCTCTCCTGGCGGGTGGGTGGGTGGATGATGGCTGAACGGGGTCGAGTCGCCGCGGGGCGCGGAGTTCAACCGGAAGGTGCAGATCGTGGTCCGTATCGCCCGGATCGCCGGGGCAGGCGTACGGCGCCTGCCCCGGCAGATGCATCAGCCGTGGGACACGGGCGCCGTGCGGCGCGAGGCGATCGCCTTGCCCACGATCAGCACGAGCAGGGCGCCGGCCACGCTGGCGCCGTACTTCACCACGTCGGTCTGCGGCAGCTTGAACATCCACTGCCAGCGGTCGGGGTTGGCGAAGGCCGGGTCGGTGACCAGCATGCCGCCGGCGATCCAGCCCAGCAGCATGCCGCCGGCCACGATGATGAACGGGAAACGCTCCATCAGCTTGATGACCAGCTGGCTGCCCCAGACGATGATCGGGATCGAGATCAGCAGGCCGAGCACCACGAGCAGCAGCGAGTGGTCGCCCGCGTTCTGCGCGGCGCCGGCGATGGCGATCACGTTGTCCACGCTCATCACCAGGTCGGCGACGATGATGGTCTTGATGGCGGCGAACAGCTTGTCGCTGCCGGCCACGTCGCCGTGGCCTTCCTCGTCGGGGGCCAGCAGCTTGATGCCGATCCAGACCAGCAGGATGGCGCCGACGAACTTGAGGAACGGCAGGTTCAGCAGCGTCATCGCGAAGGCGATGAGGATGACGCGCAGGATGATGGCACCGGCGGTGCCCCAGATGATGCCCTTGGTGCGCTGCGCGGGCGGCAGCTTGCGGCAGGCCAGGGCGATCACCACCGCGTTGTCGCCACCCAGCAGGATGTCGATGATGATGATCTGCCCCAGGGCGACCCAGAACTCGGGCGATGTCAAGAATTCCATAACTTCCTCGTTGTATTGGCTTTGGCATGCCGGCCCCGTGGCGAACAGGTCCGGCGATTCACGGGCACGAAGCCCGCCAGCGGCCGTCAAGGAATGTGCGGAGGCATGTGCGCGCAGGACGGCGCCCATGCGGGGAGTGCATGGCCTTGAACGACCCGCGGACGGGCCTTTCAAAGGTCTTGCTCGGCCGGCGGGCCGCACGGCTCCGCCAAGACCCGGAAATGCCGGAAGCGTTGCGGCTTCGTATTGACGACATGACCGAAGGTGCCGGCGGCTCGGGAAAAACCGTTGCGCCGGGACCGGGAGCTACTCCCCCTCGAAGCCCGCATTGGAACACAGGCATGGACGCCGCGGCAAGGCGGATTGCTGCGTGGCAACGTGGCGACCATGAATGCAATGCGCGCGAAATCCTTTTGTGCAGGGGATTCATTGCTATGTTTATGGGAGCGTTGGTGCTAACCCGGATGGCGGGCGGGCCCTTGCGGCGGCGCCGCGCTGCCCGGCCGGATGCGCGGGTAAGATCGGCCGCCTTTTTCCTGCGCGTCCATGGCCGTCCTGCACATCACCGATATCGAAGCCGCGATCAACCACTGGCGCGCCCGTGCGCCGGCGCGCGAGGGGCTGGCGCTGGCGCCCGAGCTGCAGGCGCTGGCCGAGGTGTATGCGCGCATGGCCTACGCACGCGCGGACGAGGTGGACGAATCGCAACTGCCGCCGGAGGCCCTGGCCGCCTGGCTGGCCTGGTACGAGACGACGCCCGACACGCCCTGTATCGCCATCTGTTCCACCAGCCAGGGTGATGAGCAGTGCAAGGGCTGCGGCCGCAGCTTCGCGGAGGTGCAGCACTGGCTGGCGATGGGCCCTGCCGAGAAGCGCGCGGTGTGGCGGCGCATCACGATGGAGAACACGGCCTGGCGGTTCAACCGCTATGCCGAGCGGGCCGCGGAGGGCCGGCAGCCGGATGCGCCGGCCAGCGCACCGGGTGACAGGCGTCCCGGAAGCGCCTGAGAGCGGAGAACATGGCCCAGCGCAGCGGTTCTGGCGAGGCGTCGCATTGCAGGCAGTACGCGCAGTACGACAAGATGCGGCAACGACGCCAGAAGGGTCATGTTCGCCGCTCTAAGCTGGGCCCATGCTCCGCTTGACCCAGGCCCCCAACATCGCGATCGCCACGCTCTGGGCCGACCTGCTGAGCGAGGGCGGCATGCCCGCCTCGGTGCAGCGCCAGCACCTGCTGGCCGCGGCCGGGCAGCTGCCGCCGGACCAGTGCCTGCCGGAAATCTGGCTGGAGCACGCGGAACATGCGCCGCAGGCGCGGCGCCTTTTGCAGGCGCTGGCGGATCTGCCGCAGCGCCGCTGGCAGTGCCCGGGCTGCGGAGAGGCGGTCGAGGGCGGCTTCGAGCAGTGCTGGAACTGCGGGGCGTTCATGCCCGCGGCATGAGGCGGCCGCGGGCTGCGCGGCGCCCGGCGCGCCAAGGCCGGGCGGCCCGCGCCCTCACTTCCAGCGGATCGGCTCGATGTGGACGCTGCCCAGGTTGCTGCTGAGCGTGAGCGCGCCTTCCTGCACGGTGGCCTGCAGTTGCATGCTGCGCTCGGCCAGGGCGGCGAGCTGCTGCGACGCCTCGGCGGGCAGGCGCCAGACCTCCAGCTTGTCCTGGCGGGTGAGCTTGTTCTCGATGCCCTTCCACCAGACCTCGGCGGCATGGTGGAAGCAGTAGACCCGCACCGCATCGGCCTTGGACGATGCCTTGGCCAGCGGCTTGTCCTCCGGCTGGCCCACTTCGATCCACAGGCGCTTGCGGCCGGTGAAATCGGTGATGGAGACGTCCGGATCGTCCGGATCGGAGAGGCCCGCGCCGAAGGCCAGCGTGCCGTCGCCCTGGCACATGGCCTGCAGCTGCCAGGCGTTGAGCGCCAGCGCGGCGAGGCGCACCATCATGCGCTCGTCGGTCTCGCTGGGGTGGCGGGCCAGGGTGAGCGCATGGTCGGCGTAGTAGCCGTGGTCGATGTCGGCGATGGAGAGATGCGCCTTGAAGATGGTGGACTTGATGGCCATGGTCAGACCCGGCGCGCCAGCTCGGCGGCCTTGCCGATGTAGCTGCCCGGCGTCATGGCCCGCAGGCGGTCCTTGTCGGCCTGGGGGATCTCCAGGCCGTCGATCAGCGCGTGCAGCGCCTCGGCGGTGACGGTCTTGCCGCGCGTGACTTCCTTGAGCTTCTCGTAGGCGCCCTGCACGCCGTAGCGGCGCATGACGGTCTGGATCGGCTCGGCCAGCACTTCCCAGCTGGCGTCCAGGTCGGCGGCGAGGGCCTCTTCGTTCAGCTCCAGCTTGTTCAGGCCGGTCATGAGCGAGGTGTAGGCCAGTGCGGCGTAGCCCATCGCCACGCCGATGTTGCGCAGCACGGTGCTGTCGGTGAGGTCGCGCTGCCAGCGGCTGACGGGCAGCTTCTCTGAGAGGTGGCGCAGCAGCGCGTTGGCCAGGCCCAGGTTGCCTTCGGCGTTCTCGAAGTCGATCGGGTTGACCTTGTGCGGCATGGTGGACGAGCCGATCTCGCCGGCCTTCAGGCGCTGCTTGAAGTAGCCCAGCGACACATAGCCCCAGATGTCGCGCGACAGATCGACCAGGATGGTGTTCGCACGGGCGATGGCGTCGAACAGTTCGGCCATGTAGTCGTGCGGCTCGATCTGGATCGAATAGGGCTGGAAGGTGAGTCCCAGGCCCAGCGGCTCGGGGGTTTCGACGACCTTCCGGCTGAAGGCCTCCCAGTCGAAGTCGGGCCAGGCGGACAGGTGGGCGTTGTAGTTGCCCACGGCGCCGTTCATCTTGCCGAGCATCTTCACGCTGGCGATGCGATCGACCGCGCCCTGCAGGCGCACGACGACGTTGGCCAGTTCCTTGCCCACGGTGGTGGGGCTGGCGGTCTGGCCGTGCGTGCGGCTCAGCATGGGCACTTCGGCGTAGGCGTGGGCCATTTCGCGCAGCTTGAGGACGATGCGGTCCAGGCCGGGCAGGATCACCTGGTCGCGGCCGGAGCGCAGCTGCAGGGCGTGGCTGGTGTTGTTGATGTCCTCGCTGGTGCAGGCGAAATGCACGAACTCGGCGGCCTTCTGCAGTTCGGGCCGGGCCTCGAACTTCGACTTGATCCAGTATTCGACCGCCTTCACGTCGTGGTTGGTGGTCTTCTCGATCTCCTTGATGGCGGCGGAGTCGGTTTCGGAGAAGTTCTTCACGAGGCCCAGCAGGTAGGCGCGGGCGCCGGTGGTGAGCGGCTTGAACTCGTCGAACCCGGCATCGGAGAGCGCGATGAACCAGGCCACCTCGACCTGCACGCGCCGGTGCATGTAGCCGTGCTCGCTCATGATCGGGCGCAGGGCGGAGAGTTTGGCGGCGTAGCGGCCGTCGAGCGGGGAGAGGGCGGTGATGGTGGGCAGGCTCATGGGCCGGGATTGTAGGTGCCGACCGTGGCGTGGGCGCAGCACCTTGCCATGGTTGAGACAGCGCAACGGCGGCAGGACCCCTAGAATCGGCGGCCGCCCGTTCTCTCTTCTCCTGCCCGTGCCCCTGCACGGAACCACACCATGAAACTCATCGGATCCTCTGCCAGCCCCTATGTGCGCAAGGTGCGCATCGTGATGGCCGAGAAGAAGCTGGACTACCGCTTCATCGAGGAAAACGTCTGGGCCGACGACACCACGATCGCCACGTCCAACCCGCTCGGCAAGGTGCCGTGCCTCGTCATGGAAGGCGGCGAGGCGGTGTTCGACTCGCGCGTCATCGTCGAATACCTGGATACGCTGTCGCCCGTGGGCCGTCTCATTCCCACGCAGGGCCGCGAGCGCGCCGAAGTGAAGACCTGGGAGGCGCTGGCCGACGGCGTGATGGACGCCGGGGTGCTGGCACGGCTGGAGGCCACGTGGAAGGGCCGGCAGGAAGGGGAGCGGAGCCAGGCCTGGATCGACCGCCAGCTCGGGAAAGTGGAGGCAGGCCTGAAGGCGATGGCGCAGGGCCTCGGGGAGAAGCCGTACTGCAGCGGCATCCATCTGAGCCTCTCCGACGTGGCCGTGGGCTGCGCACTCGGCTGGATCGAGTTCCGCTTCCCGGAGATCGCGTGGCGTGCGGAGCATCCCCATCTGGGCCGGCTGCTGGACAAGCTGATGCAGCGTCCGAGCTTCGCGGAAACCCAGCCCCGCTGACCCCGGATGCGGGGGCGCAAGGCGCTCCAGACAAGCCAAAAGCGCGCACCCTTGCGGTTGCGCGCTTTTCTTTTGCCCGGCCGGGGCGGAATAAAAAAAGTTGCGAAGCGTCCCGAAACGAATTAGAGAGGGAGGGAGGAGAAGCGCTTCAGGATTTCAGTCGGACAGGTCCGAAAGGCTTCGCAACGAGAAACTGGAACTCAACTATGAAGGCCAAGCAAAGTTAACTTTAACTTGCCCACGGGGCATAGAGTAGTGCCAAACCGGCGAAGTTCCACCCTTCTGGGGCCCAAAAACCTCAAAAAATGTAACGCTTTCCGCACTGAGGAATATGAAACGTGAAAACGTTGCAAATTAGCGAGAAATGGCGAGCTGCTTTTCGATCGCCCGCATGATCTGGGGATCGTCCGGCGCGACGGAACTGGCGAAACTGCCCACCACCCGGCCCTGCCGGTCCAGCAGGTACTTGTGGAAGTTCCACCGGGGCACCTCTCCCGCCTGGGCGGCCAGTTCCCGGTAGAACGCCGACGCCTCCGCCCCCTTCACGCTGCTCTTGGCGAACATGGGGAACCGCACGCCGAAGGTGTTGCTGCAGAAATCGGCAATTTGCGCATTGCTGCCGGTTTCCTGCGAGAAGTCGTTGGAGGGAAAGCCCAGCACCGCGAAGCCCCGTCCCTGGTAGCGGGCGTGGAGCGCCTCCAGCCCCTGGTACTGGTTCGTGAAACCGCAGTAACTCGCGGTGTTGACCACCAGCAGCACCTGCCCCGCGTACTGGCAGAGCGGCTGGGGCGCTTCGTCCTGCAGCCGCGCCATGGTGTGGCGCAGCACGGCGGGGCAGGTGCCGGGCGCGGCGGCGGTGGCAGACGCAGACGTGCGCGGTGGGGCGGTCTGCGCCACGGCCGGCAGGACGCCGGAAGCGGCCAGGGCCAGGATCAGCGGCAGGGGAAGGCGGGTCATGGACGGTCTCCGGGGCGGCAGGGCATGGCCGCCACGGTAGCGGAGGCGGCGCGCGGAGACAAGGGCCGCCGCGTGCGGCATCCCGCCCGCCGGGTGGGCCAACGCCGGCTCAGACCAGGGCGAGCATGCGCGAGAGCGGCAACTGCACGCGCACGTCGCGCAGGGCGACCGCGCCGGTGATCTTCCAGGCCGGCTGGGCGGTGTCGCGGGGGATCGGCTCGCCCGTCGGCATGCCGCTGCGGTTGAGCACCACGGCCACGCGCGGGGTGGTGGCACTGGCGCCGCGGCGCAGCACCACGGCCACCTCCTGGGTGGCGAGCCGCACGAAGGCGCCGGGGGGGTAGACGCCCAGCGCCTTGACCAGTGCCGAGCCGGCCTCGTCCACCTGGTGGGCTTCGTCGTAGTAGGTGGCCTGCATGGCTGCCGTCACCGGCATGGGGGCCCGCGAGGCGCGCGGGGCGAGGCGTGCGGCGAAGATGTCGGCGCGCTGGATCAGGCGGGCCATCTGCTGCGCTTCGGTCTTGGCGGACATCGGGCCGGGGGCCCGCTGGTGGTGGCAGCGCACCGCCTCCAGCCAGACCGGGTCGCCCACGCCCAGTTGCCGCAGCAGGGCTTCGGAGCGCGCGGCATGGCTTTCGATCTCGGCCAGCTGCTGGGCGGTGAGCGGCTGGGTCTGCACGGCCAGCTGGTCCTGCAGCGTGGTCATGGCGATGTTCATCGACAGCGCGGCACGGCCGATCTGGAGGACGCGGGATTCCGGCCAGCGCAGGTGTTCGGCGGCCACGATCATGCAGGCGCAGGCCACGAGCATGGCGTGCGTGCCGCTGTACTGCTGGGTCTCCTGGCCGGAGAGGTAGATGAGCGCGAGCAGCGTGGCGTCCGGCGTGGCGCTGCAGTGCCGTGCCAGTTCGCCGTGCAGCGCGTCGAAGCGCTCGCCGAATTCGGCGGCCGGCGGCGGCGAGCGCAGCAGCTGGGTGGCGCGCAATTGCAGCTCGGGCCAGTCGGGCGGGCCGTTCGCCGCCACGCGCTCGCGGCCGGAAGCGCCGCCGGCGGAGATCTTCATGGCGGCGATCTGGCCCAGCGAGGTGTCCGTGAGGAGCATCTTCTGCAGCTGGGCCAGGTAGGCGCGGTGGCTGTCGCCGGATTCGGCGGTGTCCACGCAGAGGCTGAGGCCGCGCGCCACCATGAGATTGAGTTCGTCGCGGTTGCGGATCACGTAGCCCCGCTGCGCGAGCAGCACGCCGCTGGCGCCGCGCAGCACGAAGGGCAGGGGCTGCCCCAGCGGGATCGTGTCGATGTTCAGCGCAACAAGGTTCATGGCGGGTCGCCCATTATCGGGGCACGGGCGGGGCGTGAAAGCCACGGCAACCCCGGGAATCCCCGGCTGTTGGACGGTTCCGGCCGCCGCGCCTTACCGGGGTTGCGGGGTGCCGTCCGCTGGCCGCTGCCGCAGCACCCGCCGCCGGAACCATTGCGCGAAGTCGTCCACGTAGGTGAAGACGGCCGGCACCACCAGCAGGCTGAGCACGGTGGAGGTGAGCAGGCCGCCGATCACGGCCACCGCCATCGGCGAGCGAAAGCTCATGTCCGCCCCGCCCCAGGCCATGGCGATCGGCAGCATGCCCGCGCCCATCGCGAGCGTGGTCATGATGATGGGCCGGGCCCGCTTGTGGCAGGCGTCCAGCAGGGCGTCCCAGCGGCTCATGCCCTGGTCGCGCCGCGCGACGATGGCGTATTCCACCAGCAGGATGGAGTTCTTGGTGGCGATGCCCATGAGCATGATGAGACCGATGAGCGAGGGCATGGAAAAGCTCTTGCCGGCGATCAGCAGCCCGACGAAGGCGCCGCCGAGCGACAGCGGCAGCGCCATCAGGATGGTGACCGGCTGCAGGAAGTCCTTGAACAGCAGCACCAGCACGAGGTAGATGCAGACCACGCCCGTGAGCATGGCGAGGCCGAAGCTCGCGAACAGCTCGCCCATCATCTCGGCGTCGCCCACGTCGATCAGGCGCACGCTGGCCGGCATCTGGCGCACCGAGGGCAGTTGCCGCACGGCCTCCGTCACCTCGCCCAGGCCGCGCGTGCCCAGCTCGACCTCGAAGTTGACGTTGCGCGCGCGGTCGTAGCGGTTGATGACGGCGGGGCCGCTGCCCACCTCCAGGCGGGCCACCTCGCCGAGCCGCACGGGGCCGCGCGCGCCGGGCACGGCGAGGCGTTCCAGCACCGAGAGGTCCTCGCGGGCGGCATCGTCCAGCCGCACCACGATCGGCACCTGGCGCTGCGGCAGGTTGAGCTTGGGCAGGTTCTGATCGTAGTCGCCCACGGTGGCCACGCGCAGGGTTTCGGCGATGGCGCTGCTGGTGACGCCCAGGTCGGCGGCGCGCGCGAAGTCGGGGCGCACCACGATCTCGGGGCGCACCAGGCTGGCGCTGGAGCCGATGTTGCCCACGCCGGGGATGGTGCGCAGGTCGCGCTCCACGGCGCGCGCCGTGTCGGCCAGGGCCTGCGGGTCCTCGCTCGCCAGGGCCAGCACGTATTTGTCGTTGGAGCCGCCCAGGCCGATCTTCACGCGCACGCCGGGCAGGTCTTCCATCGCCACGCGCAGCTGCTGCTCGATCTCCTGCTTGCGCGGGCGTTCGCCGCGGGCCACGAAGCGCAGCGTGAGGGTGGCCTTGCGCGGGTCGCCCACGCTCGAGCCGCCGGCCATCGGATCGGCGCCCGCCGAGCCGCCGCCGATGGCGGTGTAGATGCTGCGCACGTGGCCCACCTTCTGCACGCGCTCCGTGGCCAGGGCCACGGCGGCGCGGGTTTCGGCGAGGCGGGTGCCGGGCGGCAGCTCCAGGTTGACCTGGGTCTGGGCGTTGTCGTCCGGCGGAATGAAGCCCGAGGGCAGCAGCGGGATGAGCGCGATCGAGGCCACGAAGAACAGCAGCGCGCCGATCACCGTGAGCACGCGGTGGCGCAGCGCCCAGGCCGAGGCGCGCATGTAGCCGGAGAGCCAGCGCGGCTCCTTCTCTTCGCCGGAGAGGGGCTTGAGGATGTAGGCCGCCATCATCGGCGTGAGCAGCCGCGCCACCACGAGCGAGGCGAACACGGCGAGCGCGGCCGTCCAGCCGAACTGCTTGAAGAAGCGTCCGGGGATGCCGCTCATGAAGGCCGTGGGCAGGAACACGGCGATCAGGGTGAAGGTGGTGGCGATCACCGCCAGGCCGATCTCGTCGGCCGCCTCCATCGCCGCCTGGTAGGGCGACTTGCCCATGCGCAGGTGGCGCACGATGTTCTCGACCTCGACGATCGCATCGTCCACCAGGATGCCGACGACGAGCGAGAGCGCCAGCAGCGTGATGATGTTGATGGAGAAGCCGAGGAAGTGCATGCCGATGAAGGCGGGCAGCACGGACAGCGGCAGCGCCACGGCCGAGACGATGGTGGCGCGCCAGTTGCGCAGGAAGAGCCACACCACCACCACGGCGAGGATGGCGCCCTCGTACAGCAGGTGCATGGAGCTGTCGTATTCGTCGCTCGCGATCTCCACGAAATCGACCGTGCGGGTGAGGTGCAGGTCCGGGTGCTCGGCCACCAGCTGGTCGAGCGCGCGCTGCACGCCCGCGCCCACTTCGACCTCGCTGGCGCCGCGGCTGCGCGAGACTTCGAAGCCGATCACCGGCTGGCCGTCCAGCAGGGCGCCGGTGCGCGGCTCGGCGACGGTGTCGGTGACGGTGGCGATGCGGTCCAGGCGCACGCGCCCGCCGCCCGACAGCGGGATCTCCAGCGCGGCGACTTCCTGCGCGGTGCGCACCGTGGCGATGGTGCGCACGGGCTGCTCGGCGCCGCCGAGTTCGGCGCGGCCGCCCGCGCTCTCGGTCTGCACCAGGCGCAGCTGGCGCGAGACATCGGCCGCGGTCGCGCCCAGCGCCTGCAGGCGCAGCGGGTCGATGGCCACGCGCACTTCGCGCTGCACGCCGCCCACGCGGCCCACCGCGCCCACGCCCGGCACGGCCAGCAGGCGGCGGGTGAGCGTGTCGTCGACGAACCAGGACAGCGCCTGGTCGTCCATGCGGTCGGACGCGATGGCGAAGGCGAGGATCGGCTGCGAGGAGAGTTCGAGCTTGGTGACGATCGGGTCGCGCAGGTCGGCCGGCATGTCGGCACGCACGCGCGAGACGGCCGAGCGCACGTCGTCCACGGCCTCCTGCACGGGCTTTTCCAGGCGGTATTCGGCCGCGATGGTGGCGGTGCCGTCCACGATGGTGGTCGTGATGTGCTTGAGGCCCTGCGTGGTGGCGATCGCGTTCTCGATCTTGCGCGCCACGTCGGTCTCGAGCTGCCCGGGCGCCGCGCCGGGCAGCGCGGCGGTGACCATCACGACCGGCAGGTCCATGTCGGGGAAGTTCTGCACCTTCATCGCGCGGAACGACAGCAGGCCCGCGAAGGTGAGCAGCACGAACAGCATCGCGGCCGGAATGGGGTTGCGGATGGACCAGGCGGAAAGGTTCATGGCGGCGGGGGCGGGGGCAGGACGCTGGCTTGGAACGGGGGGCGGCAGGAGGGCGGGTCGGCCCGTTACCGGGCGGCGCTGGCGCCGGGGGCGGCCGGGGTGGCGGCGGCGGGCCGGGAAGGGGCGGCTTCCACGCGCACCGTATCGCCGTCGTTCAGGAAGGCGCCGCCGCGCTCGACGACCGTGGCGCGCTCGGGCAGACCCGAGACGATCTCGACCCGGTCGCCCGTGCGCTGGCCGGTCTTCACCTGGCGCATCGCCACGCGGCCGCCCTCGCCGACCTCGAACACGGCGGTGAAGCCGTCGCGCACCACCACGGCCGACTGCGGCACGGTGAGCGTGTCGCGCTGCGCGAGCAGGAATTCGCCGCGCGCGAACATGCCGGCGCGGATGTCGGGGTGCGCGGGCAGGTCCACGTAGACCAGGGCGTTGCGCGTCTGCGCATCCACCGTGGGGGCGACCACGCGCACGGTGCCTTCCACCTCGGCGCCGCTCGCCGCGGTGACCTGCGCGCGCATGCCGGGCCGCACGCGCGGCAGCTCGCTGGAGGTGACTTCCGCGCGCCATTCGAGCCGGCCCTTGCGCACCATGCGGAACAGCTCGGTGCCGGCGCCCACGACCGCACCCACGGTGGCCGTGCGCGCGGAGATGACGCCGCTGTCGGGCGCCAGCACCTGGGTGTGCTTTAGGCGCAGCTGCTGCGCGGAGAGGGCGGCCTGCGCGGCCTCGACGCGCGCGGCGGCGGTCTCGCTGGCGGTGGCGTACTGCTGGATCTGCTGCTGGCTCAAGGCGCCGGAGGCCTGCAGGGTGCGCGCGCGCTCGGCATTGGCCGCGGCCTCCGCGGCGCTCGCGCGCGCTTCCAGCAGGCTGGCGCGGCCCTGCGCCAGCTCCGCCTGCACGGTGTCGGCGGAGAAAACGGCGAGCACCTGGCCTGCGCGCACGGTATCGCCCACGTTCACGCGCACCTCGGTCAGGCGCAGGCCGTTGCTCTCGGTGCCGATGCTCGCTTCCTGCCACGCGGCGACGTTGCCGTTGGCCGGCAGCCGCGCGGCGAGCGATTCGCGACGGGGCACGGTGGTCGTCACGGTGAGCGCCGGTCGGGGCGCCGCCGCGGCATCTTTGTTCTTGTCCTTGGCGGCTTCGGCATGGGAGGCGCCGGGCGTGGCCAGCACGAGGGCGCCGCCGGTGACCGCGGCAAGGCAGGCGGCCGCCAGGGCCAGCAGGGAGGGGCGTGAACGCAGTCGCAGCATGGAAAGGGTCCGGAAATTGCGGTCGGTGTGTCGTGGATTCGGGGGGCAGGCGGGCCGTCAGGGCGCGGTGGCTGCGGGCGCCGGCGAAGGAGTGGGCACGGATGCCGTGGCCGTCGCCGGCGGCGGTGCCTCCCAGCCGCCGCCCGCGGCGCGGTAGAGGCCGATCCAGGCGGCCATGCGCTCCTGGCGCAGCGAGATCAGTGCGGTCTCGGAGTTGAGGGCGGTCCGCCGCGTTTCCTCCAGCTCCAGCAGGCTCGCCAGGCCGCCGCGCCAACGCGCTTCGGTCGCGACGAAGGAGGCACGGTAGCCCGCGGCGGCGCGCTCGGCATCGGCACTGCGCGCCGCGGTGCTCGCGAGCCGCACCAAGGCCTGTTCGACCTCGCTCACCGCGCGGCGCGCATTGGCGCGGTAGAGCTGCGCGGCTTCCTGGTAGCGGGCTTCTGCCGCATCCACCTGGGCGGCGCGGCGGCCTGCGTCGAAGATCGGCAGGCTGACCCCGACGGGCCCGATCGACCAGGTGTTCGTCGCCACGCTCGTTCCGCCCGTGCTGCCCCAGGCCCGGCCGATGGAGCCGGCCAGCGTCAGGCGCGGGAAGCGCTGCGCGCGCGCATTGCCCACGTCGGCGCTGGCCGCGGCGACCTCGCGCTCGGCGGCATACACGTCGGGCCGCTGGGCCAGCACGCGGGCGGGCAGCGCATCGATGGCGAACAGCGAATCCGGCAGCGCCTGCGGGGCCGGTGCCTCCGCCGCGCGGGCGCGGAGTTCCGGCTCCGGCAGGCCCGTGAGTGCCACCAGGCCCTTCAGGTCGATGTCGCAGGCCATGCGCTGCTGCTCGGCGCGCACGCGGCCCTCGGCCCCGCTGGCCTGGGCGAGCGCCAGCGTGGCCGGCGCGGTGAAGCCCGCGCGCTCGCTGGCTTCCGTGAGGCGCGCGCTCTCGGAGCGCGATCGGGCGTCGGATTGCGCCACCTCCGCCAGCCGCAGGCACTGCCGCCATGCGTCGTACTGCGTGGCTACCTCGGCGGCCACCGAGACGCGGGCCTCGTGCCACCGGGCCTGCGCGCCGGCCAGCCGTTGCCGCGCGGCCTCGGCAGCGGCTGCGTTGCCGCCGAAAACATCCACCTCCCAGCTGGCCTGCACGGCGCCCTGCACGGTCGTCGCCAGTCCCGCGGCCTGCTGGCTGGTGCCCCGGCTGGCGTTGCCCTGGGCGTCCACCCCGGGCAGCAGCGCCGAGCGCGCGGCCACCTGCGTGGCGCGGGCCTGTTCCACGCGCGAGCGGGCCTGGGCCACGTCCGGGGACACGTCCTGCGCGGCGGCGATCAGGTCGGTGAGCAGCGGGTCGCCCAGGCGCTCCCACCAGCGCACGATGTCTTCCACGCGGCCCTGGTGCGGCAGCGGGGCCTGCCAGCCGGCGGGCGTGGGAAGGTCGACGCGCGGCGGCGGTGCGGTGGCCGCGCAGCCGGCCAGGGCGAGCAGGACGGCCGCGCCGAGAAGGCGGCGGGGCCCGTGGGGGAGGGGCAGCATCATGGTTTCGGCGCCTTCCGGCGGGCCGGTGAACGGGGAGCGGCAGGGGCCTGGGCCGCGGGGGCTGCGGTGGCCTGCCGCCAGGCTTTTTCGGCCGCGATCATGGCCAGCGCATAGTCCACCATGCGGTCGGCCCAGAGTTCGACGGCCTCGGCGGTGGCCAGCAGTTCGGGTTTGAGGGCGTCGATGTCGTCCCGGTGGCCCCAGAGCTGGAACGCCATGCTGGAGAGGGTCAGCGCCAGCCGGTGGACGGCGAGATCGGGGGTGGCGATCCCCATGTGGCGGCAGAGCATGCGCACGAGCGCGTCGTGGGGCTGGCGCACGTCCTGGTCGAGCGCGCGTTCCCACTGTCCCGTCGGCTCGAGCATCTCGCGGATGTGCAGGCGCACGCTCTGGCGGGCCAGTTCGCCATGGGCGAGAGGGGCGAGCGCCGCGTGGAAGTAGCACCGGAGCGCCTCTTCCATCGGAATGCCGGGCTGGGCGAAGGCGGAGCGCAGCGAGGCGTGGTCCCAGGTGGGCTCGGTGAAGACGGCACTGTAGAGCGACGCCTTGTCGCCGAAGTAGTAGCTCACGGCCGCCACGTTGGCCTGCGCGGCCGAGGCGATGGCGCGGATGGAGGTCTTGGCGTAGCCGTGCTCGGAGAACAGGCGCAGCGCCGCCAGCAGCAGGCGCTGCCGTGCGGAGGCGGATTCGCCGGAGGCGGCGGCAGCGGCGTCGGGCGCCGGGGGCGGAGAAGCGGCAGGGCGCGATGGTTTGGCGGACATCGGCGCCGATTACATCACACCCTTAATCAAACGTTTGTTTGAAATCGTAGGAGCCGCGGGGATGTCAGCGGTGGCCGCCCCGCTGCTGCGCCTGCTGCGGCGGGTTGCCGCGGGTCTGTGCCTGCATCGTGCCTCCGTTGCCGCGGGTTTGGGCCTGGGCCTGTCCCTGCCCCTGGTTGCCGCGGGTCTGCGCCTGCATCTGGGCGTGCGCGGACGTGCCCAGGGCCAGCAGGGCCAGGCCGGCGGCAAGCATCTTCTTCACGGAGGAGGTGTACGGGGTTTTCATGGAAGGCTTCCTTTCTTGCGCACTGTGGAGGGGGTGGCACCACGGGGGTGACCTGTGCACTGTAGAAAGGAGCCATCCGGGCGCAGGGCGGCGGTGCGAAGCCGCGTGCGGGGAAGCGAGCGGGGCGGCAGGCACCCCGCCCGGCGGCGTCAGTGGCGGGCCGCGCCGAACACGGCACGCCACAGCGCCATCACCGCTTCGCGCTCCGCCTGCAGCGCGGAAGGCGCCACGCGCGTGGGCTCTTCGTTGAGGCGCGCGCGGTGCTGTACCTGGCGCAACGTCCGGTAGGCCGACGCCGCGGCCGCCCCCACGCCCGCGGGCAGCAGCCCGGCGGCCTCCGCGCGATGCAGCAGCGCGATGTTGCCCACGTTGTCGCACAGCTCCGGGTGCGCGCCCGCATGCGCGAGCACGAGGTACTGCACGGCGAATTCCGCATCCACCATGCCGCCCACGCCGTGCTTCACGTCGAATTGCCCCGCGGGCACCGGATGCGCCTCGCGCACGCGCTCGCGCATGGCGACGATCTCCGCATGCAGGCCGGCGGCATCGCGCGGGGCGGTGATGACGGCCGTGCGCACCTCGTCGAAGCGCTGGTGCAGCGCGTCGCTGCCGAGCACGAAGCGCGCGCGCGTCATGGCCTGGTGCTCCCAGGTCCAGGCGGTGTTGCTGCCGCGGCGCTGCTGGTAGTTGGCATACGCCTCGAAGCGCGTGACGAGCAGGCCCGAGCTGCCGTTGGGCCGCAGCGCGGTGTCGATCTCGTACAGGTCGCCCTCGCCGGTCTTCACCGTGAGCCAGTTGATCAGCTTGCGCGCGAAGGCGGCATACACCTCGGGCGCGCGGTCGTCGTCGTCGTCGAACACGAAGACGATGTCCAGGTCGCTGCCGTAGCCGAGCTCCTTGCCGCCCAGCTTGCCGTAGCCGATGATGCCGAACTGCGGCACGTCGCGGTGCCGGTTGCGCAGCCGGTCCCAGCACCAGGCGGCGGTCACGCGCAGCACGCAGTCGGCCAGGGCCGAGAGGTCGTCGGCCACCTGCTCGACGGTGATGCGCCGCTCCACGTCGCGCGCCAGCGTGCGGAAGGTTTCCGCATGCTGGGCGCGGCGCAGCAGATTCAGCAGGGCCTCGTCGTCGTCCTCGCCGGTGGAACGCAGCGAACCGATGCGCAGCTCCAGCTCGTGCTCGAAATCCGCCGGCACGAAGCGTTCGGCGAGCAGGGCGTCGCCGGCCAGCTCGTCGATCACGCCGGGATGCTGCAGCATGTAGCGCGCGGGCCACTGGGCGGCGCCGAGCAGGTGCATGAGGTGCTCGTGCACGGAGGGGCGCTCCAGCAGCAGCGCCAGGTAGCTCTCGCGGCGCAGCAGCGGCTCCAGCCAGGCCACGAGCCGCACGGCGGCGTCCTCGTTCACGCGGCCTTCGGCCACCCAGCGCGCCGTGCGCTGCACCAGCCGCAGCAGCCGCACCCGGCCCTCGTCGCGCAGCGCGGCCACGCGCGGATGGTCGCGCCATTCGGCGACGCGCTCGCGCACCTTCGGGGGCAACTGCTCCAGCAGCGTGTCGAGTTCGGGCACGGGCGCCGACTGCGCGCGCGGGCCGCCGCAGCCGCCGCTGCCGCACTGGCGCTTGCCGGGGCCGCCGAGCAGGGTGTCGAACTCCTGGGCCACCAGTTCGCGGTGCGCGTCGAGCTGGTGCAGGAAGGCGCAGCAGCCCAGTCCCAGCGTGCCGGCGATCCAGGCAAGGTCGTCGTCGTTCGTGGGCAGCACGTGGGTCTGCTGGTCGTCCAGGTACTGGATGCGGTGCTCCACGCGGCGCAGGAAGGTGTAGGCCTCGGCGAGCGCATCGGCCGTTTCCTGCGGCATGAGGCCGGCGCGCGCGAGGCGCTGCAGGGCTTCGAGCGTGGGGCGGCAGCGCAGCTCGGGGAACTGCCCGCCGCGCACCACCTGCAGCAGCTGCACGGTGAATTCGATCTCGCGGATGCCGCCGCGCGAGAGCTTGACGTCGTTGGCACGCTCCGGGTGGCCCGCGCTGCGCTTGGCGGCGTGGTCGCGGATCTGCCGGTGCAGCGAGCGCAGCGAATCGAACACGCTGTAGTCGAGGTAGCGGCGGAAGACGAAGGGCAGCACCACGGCGCGCAGCCCCTGCACGGCCGGATGGCCCAGGCCGTTGCGCGGCGCGACGATGCGGCTCTTGAGCCAGGCGAAGCGCTCCCATTCGCGCCCCTGCACCTGCAGGTATTCCTCCAGCGCGGCGAGCGAGACGGCCGGCGGGCCGGAGTTGCCGTTGGGGCGCAGGGCCAGGTCCACGCGGAAGACGAAGCCGTGCTCGGTGGTCTCGCCCACCAGGGCATGGATGGCCTTCACCACCCGGCCGAAATATTCCTGGTGCGAAATGCGCCCGCGCCCGCCGTCGATGCCGGCGGTTTCGCCATCGAGCTCGTAGACGTAGATCAGGTCGATGTCGCTGGACACGTTGAGTTCGCGCGCGCCCAGCTTGCCCATGCCCACGATCCAGAGCGCCACCGGCGCGCCGTCGGGGCCCACCGGGGGGCCGTGGCGGGCATCCAGCTCCTGGCGGGCATGGCGCAGGGCTTCATCCAGCGCGAGTTCCGCCAGCTCGGTGGTGGCGCGGGTGATGTCGGAGAGCGGCGCGCCCTCTTCGCAGTCGAGGCGGATCAGCCGCTCCATCACCAGTTGCCGCAGCACGCGCAGGGCGGCACCCGTGTCGTGGCCGCGGGCGCGCAGGGCCTGCAGTGCCTCCGCCATGGCGGGGCGGGTGGGGGCGCCGGCCGGCAGCAGCGGCATCTCGCCGGCATAGCGGCGCTGCAGGCGCTGGTGGAAGCGGGAATGGTCGGCGCCGGGGGCGGGCCCCGCGGGAGCGCCCGTGTCAGCGAACGGTGTGGACATAAGGCAAGGAAGAGGCTGTGAAAGCGTACATACCGACACCCTTTCGGGCTGAACCCGCACAGCGGGCGCGGGTCATAATTCCTGCCACATCCGAACCCACCATGATTGAGACGACACCGCACCCATCCCGCCTGCTGAAGTGCATGGCGGGCCTTGCGCGGTGGTCACTGGGACTGTTGATCGCCCTCTGGTTGCTGGTGACCGTGGCCTGGGGGGTGCTCCACGGCTGGATTGTGCCGCGAATCGGCGAGTGGCGTCCGCAGCTGGAAGCCCAGGCCACGCGGGCCCTGGGGGTACCCGTGCGCATCGGCGCGCTGTCGGCGCGCTCCGAAGGCCTGGTGCCGACCGTGGAGCTTCTCGACGTCGCCCTGCTCGATGCGCAGGGGCGCGAGGCGCTGCGCCTGCCGCGGGTGGTCGCCTCGCTGTCGCCGCGCTCGGCGCTGCGCCTGGGCTTCGAGCAGCTCTACATCGAACGCCCCGAACTGGACGTGCGCCGCGAGGCCGACGGGCGCCTGGTGGTGGGCGGCATCCCGGTGCGCAGCCAGGCCGGCCCCGGCGAGGGCGGCGGCGCCGCCGACTGGCTGTTCTCGCAGGGCGAGGTGGCATTGCGCGGCGGCACCGTGCGCTGGACGGACGCGATGCGGGGCGCGCCCCCGCTGGCGCTCTCCGACGTGGACATCGTGCTGCGCAACCGCGGCTGGCGCCACGCGATGCGGCTGGACGCGACGCCGCCGGCGGCCTGGGGCGACCGCTTCACCGTCATGGGCCGGTTCCGCCAGCCGCTGCTGACCACCCACGGCGGGGCCTGGAAGCAATGGAGCGGCCAGCTGTTCGCGCAGTTCGGGCGCGTGGACGTCTCCCGGCTGCGCCAGCACGCGGACATCGACGGCATCGACGTGGTCCGGGGCCGCGGCGCGCTGCGTGCCTGGCTGGACGTGCGGCGCGGCGAGGTGGCCGGCGGCACCGCCGACGTCGCGCTCGCCGACGTCGAGGCCGCCCTGGGCGCGGGCCTGGAGCCGCTGGCGCTGGCGGCGGTGGCCGGCCGCGTGGGTGGCCGGTGGCTGGATGGCGGCTTCGAGGCCTCCACCCAGGGGCTGCAGTTCCTCACCCGCGACGGGCTGCGCTGGCCCGGCGGCAATGCCATGGTGCGCGTCACCGGCCGCGACCCCGCCGCGCCGGAGCGCGAGCAGGGCGAGTTGCGCGCCGACCGGCTCGATCTGGCGGCGCTGTCGCAGATCGCCAGCCGCCTGCCCCTGGGCGCCCCGCTGCATGCGGCCCTGGGCCGCTACGGGCCGCGCGGCATCGTGCAGGAGGTGCAGGCCAGCTGGCGGGGGCCCGTGGACGCGCCCCGCCAGTACCAGGCCCGCGGCCGCGTGGCCGGCCTGGCGGTGGCCGACGCCGCGCCCGGGGATGGCGCGGGTGCCGGTGCGCGTCCGTCCGGCGTGCCGGGGGTGCGCGGGGCCGCGGTGGATTTCGAGCTGACCCAGGCGGGCGGCAAGGCGTCGCTCGCGATCGAGGACGGCGCCCTGGTGCTGCCCGGCGTCTTCGAGGAACCCACGGTGCCGGTGGACCGCCTCACGGCCAGCGTGCGCTGGCAGCTGGAAGGCGAACGCATCGCCGTGCAGGTGCCGGACCTGCAGTTCGCCAACGCCGACGCGCAGGGCGATGCCCGCATCGCCTGGTCCACATCCGATGCGGCGCGTGCCGCCGGCCGCTCGCGGTTTCCCGGCGTGCTGGACCTGAGCGGGGCGCTGCACCGCGCCGACGGCACGCGCGTGCACCGCTACCTGCCGCTCTCCATTCCCGCGGAAACCCGGCACTACGTGCGCGACGCCGTGACGGCAGGCACCGCCTCGGGCGTGCAGTTCCGGGTCAAGGGCGATCTGCACGACATGCCCTTCAGCCACGGCGGGCCGGGCGAATTCCGCATCGCCGCCCAGCTCAAGGGCGTGACCTACGCCTATGTGCCGCCCGGCCTGCAGCATGCGGGCGACCCGGCCTGGCCGGCGCTCACGCAATTGGCCGGAGAGCTGGTGTTCGACCGCTCCAGCATGGCGGTGCGCGGCGCGAGCGGCAGCTTCGCCGGCACGCCGCGCCTGCGCGTGGAGCGCGTGGAGGCGCGCATTCCCGATCTGGCGCACAGCGTGGTGGGCGTGCAGGCCCAGGCGCAGGGGCCGCTGTCCGACATGCTGGCCTTCATGGCCGCGTCGCCGCTCTCGCGCCTCACCTCGCATGTGCTCGACGGCGCCACCGGCACGGGCCCGGCCGGCCTGCAGCTCAGCCTGAGCCTGCCGATCAGCCACATCGACCAATCCAAGGTGCAGGGCAGCGTCACGCTCGCGGGCAACGACGTCCGCATCACCCCCGACGTGCCCCTCATCTCGCGTGCGCGCGGCGCCGTGCAGTTCAGCGACACCGGCTTCACGCTGGCGGGCGTGCAGGGCCGGGCGCTGGGCGGCGACCTGCGGCTCGAGGGCGGAATGCGCGCCCCGGCGCCGGGCGGCACGGGGCAGGAATCCTCGGTGCAGGTGCGCGGCCAGGGCGTCGCCACCGCCGAAGGCCTGCGGCAGGCCACGCAGTGGCCCGGGGTGCCCGAACTGGCGCGCCGCGCCTCCGGCAGCGCCGCCTACGCATTGACGCTCGGCGTGCGGCGCGGCCTGCCCGAGGTGCTGGTGACGACCAACCTGCAGGGCATGGCGCTGGACCTGCCCGCGCCGCTCGGCAAGGCGGCCGATGCGGTGGTGCCCCTGCGCTACGAATCGCAGCTGGCGCGTGAATCCACCGTGCCCGCCGCCGCGGGCGCCGTGGCCCCGCCGCTGCGCGAGCAGATGGCCGTCGAGATCGGCGGCATCGGATCGGCCAGCTACCTGCTGGACCACTCCGGCCCGGTGCCGCGCGTTCTGCGGGGCGCCATCGCCATCGGCCTGCCGCCCGGCGAGACGGCGGCCATGCCGGAGCAGGGCGTGTCCGCCAACGTGCGCACCGAACACCTGGATCTGGATGCGTGGCAGCAGGCGCTGGCCCCGGCTCCGGCCTCGGCCTCCGCACCCGCCCCGGCCGCCGAAGTCCCCCCGACGGCGGACGCCGTGCCCGCAGGCACGCCCGCCGCTTCCGGTGCGGCCGCGGGCAAGAGCGCGGCGCGGATGCCCGCCGGCGGCGCGCAGGAGTTCCTGCCGACGGTGCTGGCGGCCCGCGCCAGGACCCTGACCCTGCAGGGCCGGACGCTGCACGACGTGGTGGCTGGCGGATCGCGCGACGGCGCCACGTGGCGCGCCAACCTGGATGCACGCGAGCTGAACGGCTACGTCGAATACCAGCCGGGCGGTGCGCAAGGCGGGGAAGAATCCGGCGGGCGGGTGTTCGCCCGCCTGTCGCGCCTGTCGGTGCCGCAGTCGGAAGCGCAGCAGGTGGAGGAGTCGCTGCTCGACACCCGAGAGGCCAGCACCACGCTGCCGGCGCTGGACATCGTCGTGCAGGATTTCGAACTGCGCGGCCGGCGCCTGGGGCGCATCGAGGTCGAGGCGCAGAACCGCGGCGGCACCGGCGGCGCGCCGCGCGAATGGAGGCTCTCCAAGCTCAACCTGTCGGTGCCCGAGGCCACGTTCGCATCGAGCGGCAACTGGGTGCTGCTGGGGGGCGGGGGCGCCGCGGGCGCCCGGCGCCGCACGTCCATGGATTTCCGGCTCGACATCCGCGACTCGGGCGAACTCCTCGCGCGCTTCGGCATGGAAGGCGTCATCCGCCGCGGCAAGGGCCGCATGGAAGGGCAGGTGGCCTGGATGGGGGCGCCGCTCAGCCCGGACTACCGCTCGATGACCGGGCACGTGAACCTCAACGTGGAGTCCGGCCAGTTCCTCAAGGCCGATCCGGGCCTCGCCAAGCTCCTCAGCGTTTTGAGCCTGCAGTCGCTGCCGCGCCGCCTCACGCTCGATTTCCGCGACGTGTTCAGCGAGGGCTTCGCCTTCGACTTCGTGCGCGGCGACGTGCGCATCGACCAGGGCATCGCCACCACCAACAACCTCCAGATGAAGGGCGTGAACGCCGCCGTGCTGATGGAGGGGAGCGCCGACCTCGACCACGAGACGCAGAACCTGCACGTCGTGGTGGTGCCCGAGATCAACGCCATGACCGCATCGCTCGTCGCCACCGCGATCAACCCGGTGGTGGGCCTGGGCAGCTTCCTCGCGCAGGTCTTCCTGCGCGGGCCGCTCATCCAGGCCGCGACCCAGGAGTTCCGCATCGACGGCACCTGGGCCGATCCGCGCATCGTGCGCGTGCCGCGCCGCCGCGCGAACGCGCAGCCCGCCAGCGCCACGGCGCCGGATTCCGCCGCAGCCGATCAGGCCCCCGCGCCGGGGCCCGCACCGGCCGCTTCGAACCGCCAAGCGCCCGCTGCCCGGGGCGCAGAGGACGACGCACCATGATGAAAGCCGCCGCACTGCAGATGGTCTCCGGAACGCAGGTCCGGGACAACCTCGCCCAGGCACGCCGCCTGCTGGAAGAGGCCGCCGCCGAAGGCGTGGAACTGGCCGCGCTGCCGGAGTACTTCTGCGCCATGGGCGCGCGCGACACCGACAAGCTGGCGCTGCGCGAAACCTTCGGCGACGGCGAGATCCAGGGCTTTCTCGCCCAGGCCGCGCGCGAGCTCGGGCTCTGGATCGTGGGCGGCACGCTGCCGCTGCGCTGCGACGGCGACCGGCACGTGCGCAACACCACGCTCGTCTTCTCGCCCACGGGCGACTGCGTGGCGCGCTACGACAAGATCCACCTGTTCCGCTTCGATAACGGCCGCGAGCGCTTCGACGAGGCCGCCGTGATCGAGGCCGGAAGCGCGCCGGCGCGCTTCGCCATGACGGCGCGCGACGGTTCGGCCTGGCGCGTGGGCCTGTCGGTCTGCTACGACCTGCGCTTCCCGGAGCTGTACCGCGCGCACGCCCGCGCCGGCGCCGACGTGCTGCTCGTGCCCAGTGCCTTCACCCACACGACGGGCCGGGCCCACTGGGAGGTGCTGCTGCGCGCCCGCGCGGTGGAGAACCTCGCCTACGTCGTCGCGCCGGCCCAGGGCGGCCTGCACGAGAACGGCCGGCGCACCTGGGGCCACAGCATGGTGGTGGACCCGTGGGGCGAGGTGCTGGCGCAATGCGCTGAAGGGCCCGCCGTGGTGGCCGGCACGCTCGACGCCGGGCGGCTGCGGCAGGTGCGCACGCAGCTGCCGGCGCTGGACCACCGCGTGCTGTGAACCCGCCGTGAGCGCCGTGCCGTCCTCCTCCGATAACGCGCCGTCCGCAGTCGCAGCCGCGCCCGTGCCGCCGCCCGGGCCCGGGATGGCCACGCGCGGGCGCTGGTCCTGGCGCCGCTGGCGCAGCGCATGGCGGCGCTGGTCGCTCTGGACGGCGCTGGTGCTGCTCGTGGCGGGCATGCTGGTCACGCAGGTGTGGCTGGCGGGCCGCTACGAAGCCACCGAGGTGCAGAACCGCCTGGAGCGCGACGCGGCCGATGCCGTCGCCGACCTGCGCACCGGCTTCACCCACAACCTGCAGAACCTGCAGGCGCTGCAGGCGGGCGATCCGGACATCGCCACCTGGGAGGAACGCTCCGCCCGGCTGCTCGGCATCCGCCGCGAGCTGGTGCGCGTCGAATGGCGGGATCCGTCGCTGCGCGTGCGCGCCCACGCCGAGACGCCCTACCGGCCCGTGCAGTGGGATGCGGACGCACGCGGCAGTGCCCACTCCAACACCGCCCTGGCCTGCGGCAACGCGCGGCGCGTGGGCGGGCCCTCGTACTCCGGCAGCTACTACCAGCCCCTGGGCGAGGGCCGCGGCACCGAGATGATGGAGCTGTGCATCCCGTTGACGCAGGAGGGCGTGAGCACCGGCTACCTCGTCGCCACCTATTCGCTGCAGAACGTGCTGGTGGAGATGGTGGTGCCGGGCCTCAAGCGCGGGCAGGAGGTGTCGTTCACCGAAGCCGACGGCACCCGCCTCGCGATGGTGGGAGCCAACCGGCGCGGCATGCGCATGTTCAGCACGCAGCAGCTCTTCGACCTGCCCGGCACGGCCCTGGTGTTGCGCATGGACAGCTGGCACAGCGCCCCCAGCGTGTTCCCCAACGTGCTCACGGCGCTGGTGACTGCGATGTCGATCGCGCTGGTCACCGTGCTCGTGGTGCTGGTGCGCGACAACCGCCGCCGGCTGCGCGCCGAGCGCGACCTGGGCGACGCGCTCGCCTTCCGCAAGGCCATGGAGGATTCGCTGGTGACCGGGCTGCGCGCGCGCGACCTGCAGGGCCGTATCACGTACGTGAACCCGGCCTTCTGCGAGATGGTGGGCTTCCCCGCGCAGGAACTGCTCGGCCAGGCCGACCGGCCGCCCTACTGGCCGCCCGAGTTCGCCGACGAATACTGGCGGCGGCAGCAGAGCCGGCTCGCGGGCCAGCATCCGCCTCCGCGCGAGGGCTACGAATCCACCTTCATGCGCAAGGACGGCACGCGCTTTCCGGTCATGATCTTCGAGGCGCCGCTGATCAACGCGCAGGGCCTGCACACGGGCTGGATGAGCGCCTTCCTGGACGTGAGCGAGCAGCGCCGCGTCGAAGAGCTGTCGCGGGCCTCGCAGGAGCGCCTGCAGGCGACCGCGCGGCTCGCCACCGTGGGCGAAATGGCCTCGCTGCTGAGCCATGAACTGAACCAGCCGCTGGCGGCGATCGCAAGCTACGCCTCCGGCTCGATCAACCTGCTCGAGAGCGCGCCGCCCGGGCAGGATGGCGGGGCCGCCACGGCCTCGTACCTGCCGGACGTGCGCGTGGCCCTGCAGCGCATCGCCCAGCAGGCCGAGCGCGCGGGACGCGTCATCAAGAGCGTGCACGACTTCGTGCGCCGCCGCGACCAGACGCGCGAGCCCGTTCCCCCGGAAGACCTGCTGGACGCGGTGCTGCCGCTGATCCGCCTGCAGGCCCACAAGCTGCGCGTGCAGATCCGCATCGCCGTGGAGCCCCAGCTGCCCCGCGTGCTGTGCGACCGCACGATGGTGGAGCAGGTGCTGCTCAACCTCGCGCGCAACTCCATGCAGGCCATGGACGAGCCCGGCACGCCGCAGCGGCTGCTCGAGCTGCGCGTGCGCCGCGCGGCCTCCAACGCCCAGAACGCGTGGATCGAATTCCAGGTGATCGACGGCGGCCCGGGCATCGCGCCCGAGGTCGGCGCCAAGCTGTTCACGCCGTTCTTCACCACCCGCGCCGAGGGCATGGGGCTGGGCCTGAGCCTGTGCCGCACCGTGGTCGAGCAGCACGGCGGCTTCCTGGGCCACGCGCCGCACGCGCCGCGTGGTACGGTATTCACCTTCACCCTGCCGGCCTGCCCCGCCGCAGGAACCGAAACCGACCCTGCCCACCCTTCTGCCTGATGGAACCCGTCTCCAACGCCACCGTGTACATCGTGGACGACGACGCCGGCGTGCGCGAAGCGCTCGCCTGGCTGCTGCGCTCGCGCCGCGTTCCCAGCGAATCCTTCGACAGCGCGGAGGCCTTCGAGGCCGCGCTGGGCGAGCGTCCCATGCCGCGCCATCCCTGCTGCCTGCTGCTGGACGTGCGCATGCCCGGCATGAGCGGCCTGGCGCTTTTCGACCGGCTGGCCGAGCGCGGCCTCATCGCGGCCATGCCGGTGATCTTCCTCACGGGCCATGCCGACGTACCCACGGCGGTGGCCACCGTCAAGCGCGGCGCCTTCGATTTCTGCGAGAAGCCGTTCTCCGACAACCTGCTGGTGGACCGCATCGAGCAGGCGATCGCGCAGTCGGCCCGCCATCTCGAATCCGTGCACCAGCGCGACGACCTGCAGCAGCGGCTCTCCGAGCTGACCGATCGCGAGCGCGACGTCATGCGGCTGGTGGTGGAGGGGTTGCCGAACAAACTGATCGCCGACCAGCTGGACATCAGCGTGCGCACGGTGGAAGTCCACCGCGCGCGCGTGTTCGACAAGATGCAGGTGAAATCGGCCGTCGAGCTGGCGAACCTGCTCCGATCGGCCGATTGAGGATCAAGCGTTCGAACGGTCCCGCGGCGTCGCGCGGGACCGGCCTGGTGCGTCAGCCCTGGCGCTGGCGCTCGCCCACGTAGATCTCGACGCGGCGGTTGCGGGCGCGGCCCTCGGCCGTGTCGTTGGTGGCGATCGGCTCGCGGGCGCCGCGGCCTTCCACCTGGATGCGCGCGCCGTTCACGCCGTGCGAGGTGAGGTAGTTGCGCGTGCTGGTGGCGCGGTCGAGAGACAGCGGGTTGTTGATCGCGTCCGTGCCGGTGGAGTCGGTGTAGCCGACGATGCGCACTTCGGCGTTGGGGTTGTTGCGCAGGCCTTCGGCGAAACGGTCCAGCACGGGGACGAAGTTCGGCTGGATGTCGGAGCGGTTGGTGGCGAACGAGATGTCGCTCGGGATGTCGAGCTTGAGCTGGTTGTCGGCCGTCTGCGTGACCACCACGCCCGTGCCGCGCGTCACCTGCTGCATTTCCTGCTTCTGGCGTTCCATGTGCTGCGACCAGATGTACGAGCCCAGGGCACCCACGCCCGCGCCGATCACCGCGCCGGTGCCGGCGTTGCCGCCCGTCACCGCGCCCAGCACGGCGCCACCCGCGGCACCGACGCCTGCCCCGGTGGCCGTGCGGCGCTGGGTGTCGGTCATGTTGGCGCAGCCGCTGGCGAGCAGGACGGCGGCGGTGGCGGCGATGAGGGTGCGGGATACGCGCATGGAAGGCTCCTTCTGTTTCTGTCGTGTGAGGGCGGTGCCGGCCGGCCGTCATGGCTGGCATGGAAGCGGGGCAGCGCGTCGAGCCGCGTTCCCGTCCAGTTGGCGCCTGGGGGAATTCTTGGCGCCGCCCGGGCCCGCCGTGACCGGCGGAAGCCGCCAGCGCATGCAGGCGGCGTCCTACTTTCCCTCGTCCGGCGGCTCGCCGTCCCGGGGCGGCAGCTCGCCCCGGGGGCGTCCCGAGAACATGGTCCACCACACGATGGCGACGAGCACGACCAGCGCCAGCAGTGCTTCAAGCAAAATCAGCCCCATGAATCTCCGTCTCCTGCGCCTGGTGACAATGGCGCTGATTGTAGGAACGCTGGCCGCCTGCTCCACGCGGCCGCCCGCACCGTCCCCGGCACCCGTTCCGTCGTCGCCCACCGGTCCCCTCGTCACGCTGCCTCCGGGGCCTGGCGTGCCGCTGCCACCCGAACCCGGCGGACCGCTTCCTCCTCCGATGGCCCAGCCCAAGAGCCGCTGGATCCCAGTGCACTGGAACGAGCTGCCGGGCTTCTCCACCGACGCGCTGTACGAGGCCTGGAACGCCTGGCTGCGCAGCTGCGAACGCCCGCTGCCGGCCTTCGCGCCGCTGTGCCCCGAGATCCGCCGCCTCTCCATCGCCACGCCGGAGGAGCAGCGCGAATGGATGGTGGCGCGCCTGCAGCCCTACCGGATCGAGGCGCTGGACGGCAATGCGGACGGCATGCTCACCAGCTACTACGAGCCGTACCTCGACGCCGCCCGCAATCCGGGCAACGGCTTCACCGTGCCGCTCTACGCCCTGCCCAACGGCTTCGGCCAGCGCAAGCCCTGGTACACGCGCCAGCAGATCGACACCCTGCCCGAAGCGCAGGCCGCGCTCGCGGGCCGGGTTATCGCCTGGGTGCGCGACCCGGTCGAGGCCCTGGTGGTGCACATCCAGGGCTCGGGGCGGCTGCGCATCCAGGAGCCGGACGGCTCCGTGCGCCTCGTGCGCGTGGCGTTCGCCGGCACCAACGACCAGCCCTACCAGAGCGTCGGCCGCTGGCTGCTCGACCAGGGCCTGGTGCGCGACGCCACCTGGCCGGGCATCCGCGCCTGGACGCAGCAGAACCCGCAGCGCGTGCAGGAAATGCTCTGGGCCAATCCGCGCTACGTGTTCTTCCGCGAGGAAGCGCTGTCGCCCATGGACGCGGCCTTCGGACCGCGCGGCGCACAGGGCGTGCCGCTCACCCCGGGCCGCTCCATCGCCGTCGACCGGCAGAGCATTCCCTACGGCACGCCCGTCTGGCTGGCCTCCAGCGGGCCCACGGCGCAGCTGCAGCGGCTGGTGCTGGCGCAGGACACCGGCTCCGCCATCCTCGGCGCCGTGCGGGCGGACTATTTCGCAGGCTGGGGCGCCGAGGCGGGCGAGCTGGCCGGCCGGCTCAAGCAGGGGCTGCGGCTCTGGGCGCTGTGGCCGAGGTGAGCTGACGCCGCTTCGTGCCGGCAACGCTCCGGCCGGTGGCGACGCGGCGTGCATGTGACGTCCGCCGCCCCAAAATGTCCTGCGCATCGTGTAGTCTGGCCTCTCCATAACCACAGCAGGGAGAGAGAACCATGACACCGATCCGCACCGCGATCGTCCACCTGACCGCGCTGCTCGCCTGCGGCGCCGCGGGCGCCCAGACGCCGCCCGGCGCCGCGGCCGATTCCACGGCACCCACCGCTGCCGCCGCGGCCACCGGCCCCGTTTTGCGCCCCGGCACCAACGCGCACTTCATCCCGTTCGTGTCCCCGCCCGGCGACCAGTCCCTGCCCATGACGAACGCGCCCCGGCTGGCCTTCGAGGTGCGCATGCCCGCCGGTGGCCCGGTGAGCGCACCAGCGCGGACCTTCACCGTCACCATGGACACGGGCTCCACCGGCGTGGTGATCTCCGCCGTCGACCTGCCCGGCTATTCGCGCACCGGGGAAGCGCGCGACGCCCCGCTGGGCTGGGAATTCCTCTCCAGCAGCAAGCGGCTGTGGATCGGCCACTGGGTGGTGCGCGACCTCGCCTTCCGCTCCGGTGACGGCGAAGTGATCGCACGGGTTCCGGTGCTGGCCGTCGAGAAAGAAATGATCTGCCCGGGCTGGAGCGAAAAGGCCAACCGGCCCGACTGCGACCAGCCCACGACCACCACCGAGAACCCCGCCGGCATCGCCTACATGGGCGTCGGCTTCGGGCGCGAGCACGACGGCCAGCCGCAGGGCACGCCAGACAAGAACCCGCTGCTCAACCTCGCCATGATCGGCGGCCGGCCCGTGCGCCCGGGCGAGGTGCATGCCGGCTACATCGTCACCCAGCACGGCGTGCACGCCGGCCTCACACCGGCCAACGCCACGGGCTTTCGCGCCGTGAAGCTGCAGCCCGGCAGCCTGCTCGCGAACGGCGCGCCCGCCTCCTCGGATCCGCGCGACTGGCGGCAGGCCACCATGGCCGTTTCGGTGAACGGCGGCGCGCCGGAGGCCGGCCCCGTGCTGGTGGACACCGGCATCGCGCAGATGTACCTCACCGTCTCCAACCCGTCGGCACTGCCGACGGCCCAGATACCCAACCCCAGCCGCCGTGGCCATACCGTCACCGGCCTGCAGCCGGACACGCCCGTGCAGGTGATGTTCCCCGGCGCACAGGCGCCCGTCGCGCAATACGACTTCCGCGTGGGCGATGCCGCCGCGCCCCAGGCCGTGCTGGTCAACTCGCCCGGGCGCCCGGCCTTCGTCAACACCGGCCGCCACATGCTGCGGCAGTTCGACGTGCTGTACGACGCCGAGGGCGGCTGGTTCGGTCTGCGGCCGGTGCGGCGCTGATGCAGGCAGCGGCGCGCGCGGGTATCGCCGCCAGCGCTGCCGCTGCCGCTAGCGCTCCAGCTCCACCAGATAGCGCGTCACCGCGGGCGGCGCATCCCCCACGTGGAACGCCAATTTGCGGTCGCGCAGCGCCACGTCCGATGCGGTGACGCGGTCGAAGCGCCGCAGGTGCTCCGTCCAGGATTCGTCCACGATGCGCTCCACGTAGCGGCTCGGGTCGGCGATGTCGTGCTGCAGCTGCCAGTCGAGCGCGCCCTGGCGCAGCCGGCTGCGGCGGCTCTCCTGCATCGCCGCGCGGAATTCGGTGGCGCGCTCGGGATCGATCACGTATTCGATGGTCACCACCACGTGGCCGCGCTCGGGCGTGGTGGGCGCGGTGGGCACCTTGAAGGCGCGCGAGGGGCTGAGGTCCTCTTCCATGGTGCGGTCCGCCACGAAGCGCTGCACCAGCGCCATCGCGATGGTGCCCGTGAGCGCGGCGATCGCCAGGCTCATGTGCACGCTGGTCACCGAGGCCACCTGCCCCCAGAAGGCCGCGCCCGCCGCCGTGGCGCCCATGATCGCCATCTGGTAGATCGACATGCCGCGTGCGCGCACCCAGTTGGGCAGCGCGAGCTGGGCCGACACGCTCAGCGAATTCGCCGTGGTGATCCAGGCCATGCCGCCCACCACCATCGCCGGCACGGCGACATACACGTTCGGTGCGATCGCGACCACCGACGTGGCCAGCGCCTGCAGCAGCGCCCCGCGGGCCACGAGCGTGTCGCGCGGCATCGCCTGGCGCAGCCGCGGCAGGAACATCGCCGCTGCGATGGCCCCGGCGCCCATCGAGGCCAGCAGCAGCGTGAATGTGCCCGCGCCGCCGCCCTCCAGATCGCGCGCCACCAGCGGCAGCAGCGCGAGCAGGGCGGTGGCGTGCAGGAAGAAGATCGAGATGCGCCAGAGCACGGCGCGCATGCGCGGCGACTCGCGCACGAACTGCACGCCCACGCGCATCGCGCTGCCGAGCCGCTCGCGGCCCAGCGGATTGGGCACGTGGGTGCGCTTCCAGCGCATGATCGTGAAGCCTGCGATCACCGACAGCACGGCATTGAGCACGAACACCCACGCGCTGCCCGCGCTGGCGATGATCGCGCCGGCCAGCAGCGGGCCGACGATGCGCGAGGCGTTCATCGCCACGCCGTTGAGCGCGAGTGCCGCGGGCAATTGCGCACGGTTGACCAGCTCCGGCACGATGGCCGCGAACACCGGCCAGCGCATCGCCAGCCCGATGCCGTTGGCGAACGTGAGCGCCAGCAGCAGCGACGCCGTCATCCCCCCCGCCAGGATGGCAAGGCACAGCACCAGCGCCACCGCGGCCACCCAGAACTGCGTGGCGATGAAATAGCGCCGCCGGTCCAGAATGTCCGCCAGCGCGCCGCTGGGCAGGCCCAGCAGGAACACCGGCAGCGTCGAGGCCGTCTGCACCAGCGCCACCAGCACGGGCGAGGTGGTGAGCGTCGTCATCAGCCAGGCGGCCGCGACGTCGTTCATCCACATGCAGGTATTGGCCGCGAGCCAGGTGAGCCACAGCATGCGGAACACCGGCACTCCGAGTGGGGCGAGGGGGGAAAGCTCGGCACGCCGCGCGGCGTCCTGCCCGAGCTGCGCGGCCGCCGCGGCCTCGGCGGAGGCGGCCGCCTGCGCGGCAGGCGTGGCGGCCGGGTCTTCGATCAGGCGGCCGGAGGGCGCGGGCTCGGCGCCACCGCGCGCAGGCGGTGTGGGAACGTTCGGTGGGGGAAGATGAGGTGGCGTGTCCGGGGAAGGAGGGGGCTGCTGCGGCATAGGCATCCCATTGTCCCCAGTGCGGCGAGATCGTGCAGCGACTTTCTTCCTGGACGTTGCCGGATGGCGGAATACGCGACCTTCGTCCGGAATCCGGAAGGGCCTCTCGCGTCAGCGTCCCCGGCCCAGATGGCTCAGCGGCAGCGCCCCACCCGCCTTCACCTCCCCCAGCGAAAAGCTCGTGTGCATGTCCTTCACGTTGGGCAGGTTCAGCAGCACGCCGCGCGCGAACTGCGAAAAGCTCTCCAGGTCGCGCGCCACCACCTGCAGCTCGAAGGTGCCGGTGCCGCTGATGTAGTGGCAGGCGACCACTTCCGGGATCTTCGCGATGGCTTCCTCCATCTCGCGCGTGAGGCCGCCGGTGCTGCGGTCGGCGTCCAGCCGCACGAACGCCAGCACGCCCAGGCCGATGCGGTGGCGGTCGATCTCGGCGTGGTAGCCCTTGATGAAGCCCGCGCCTTCCAGCGCCCGCACGCGCCGCCAGCACGGCGCCGCCGAGAGACCCACCCGCTGCGCCAGCTCGGCGTTGGTAAGGCGCGCATCGGCCTGCAGTTCCGCCAGGATGGCGATGTCGAATTTGTCGAGTTCTTCCATTCATCGATTGTTTCGAGAAAGGATCTTTCTGAAACGAGGGTAAACACGGCATGGAAACGAAAGGACATATCCGGCCGTCCTGCCTACACTGGCATGCAGACACAGCCCGCCCCACCGGGCGCGCAGCCCTACCCGCGCCCACGAGGCCGCGGCACCCCCGACGATGATGGAGAGACAACCATGAACGCACCGCTGCCGGAGCACATCCGCCGCGCCCTGGAGACAGTGTCCCTGGATGACAAATACACCCTGCCGGAGGGACGGGCCTTCATGAGCGGCGTGCAGGCCCTCGTACGCCTGCCGATGCTGCAGCGCCAGCGCGACGCGCGGGCGGGGCTCAACACCGCGGGCTTCATCAGCGGCTACCGGGGCTCGCCGCTCGGCGGCTACGACCAGGCCCTGTGGGCCGCCCGCAAGCACCTGGCGCAGAACCAGGTCGTGTTCCAGCCCGGCGTGAACGAAGAGCTGGGCGCCACCGCCGTGTGGGGCACGCAGCAGCTCGACCTGTACCCCGACAAGAAGAAGTTCGACGGCGTCTTTGGCATCTGGTACGGCAAGGGCCCGGGCGTGGACCGCTGCTCCGACGTGTTCAAGCACGCCAACATGGCCGGCACGGCGAAGCACGGCGGCGTGATCGCCATCGCGGGCGACGACCACATCAGCAAGAGCAGCACCGCGCCGCACCAGAGCGACCACATCTTCAAGGCCTGCGGCCTGCCGGTGTTCTTCCCCAGCAGCGTGCAGGACATCCTCGACATGGGGCTGCACGCCTTCGCCATGAGCCGCTTCTCGGGCGTGTGGTCGGGCATGAAGACGATCCAGGAAGTGGTGGAGTCGTCCAGCAGCATCTCGATCGATCCGGACCGCGTGCAGATCGTGCTGCCCGAGGATTTCGCGATGCCGCCCGGCGGCCTGCACATCCGCTGGCCCGACGCGCCGCTGGAGCAGGAAGCACGCCTCATGGACTACAAGTGGTACGCCGCCCTCGCGTACGTGCGCGCCAACAAGCTCAACTACAACGTCATCGAAGGCCCGAATGACCGCTTCGGCATCATCGCGAGCGGCAAGGCCTACAACGACACCCGCCAGGCGCTCATCGACCTGGGCCTCGACGACGATACCTGCCGCCGGCTCGGCATCCGCCTGCACAAGGTGAACGTGGTCTGGCCGCTGGAGGCGACGATCACGCGCGAGTTCGCGCAGGGCCTGCAGGAGATCCTGGTGGTGGAGGAGAAGCGCCAGGTCATCGAATACCAGCTCAAGGAAGAGCTCTACAACTGGCGCGCCGACGTGCGCCCGAACGTGCTGGGCAAGTTCGACGAAGGCGAGGGCGACAACTCCGGTGGCGAGTGGAGCATGGCCAACCCGAGCCAGAACTGGCTGCTGCGCCCCAAGGCCGATTTGACGCCCGCGATCATCGCGCGCGCCATCGCCAAGCGGCTGAAGAAGCTCGGCATGCCGGACGACGTGGTGGCGCGCATGGACGCGCGCCTCACGGTGATCGACGCGCGCGAGCGGTCGCTCGCCGAGACCGCCGCCGACACGGGCGACCGCACGCCGTGGTTCTGCAGCGGCTGCCCGCACAACACCAGCACCCGCGTGCCCGAAGGCTCGCGCGCCGTCGCCGGCATCGGCTGCCACTACATGGTCAACTGGATGCCAGGCCGCAACACCTCCACCTTCACGCAGATGGGCGGCGAGGGCGTGACCTGGGTGGGGCAGCAGCCGTTCTCGCTGGACAAGCACGTCTTCGCCAACCTGGGCGACGGCACGTACTTCCACAGCGGCCTGCTCGCGATCCGCCAGAGCATCGCGGCCGGCACCAACATCACCTACAAGGTGCTCTACAACGACGCGGTCGCGATGACCGGCGGCCAGCAGGTGGGCGAGCGGCCCGAGGGCCATTCGGTACTGCAGATCATGAACAGCCTGAAGTCCGAGGGCGTGGCGAAACTGGTGATCGTGACCGACGAGCCCGCCAAGTACGACGGCGTGCAGCTCGCCGAGGGCGTGGCGGTGCACCACCGCGACGAGCTGGACCGCATCCAGCGCGAATTCCGCGAGATCCCCGGCTGCACGGCCATCATCTACGACCAGACCTGCGCCACCGAGAAGCGCCGCCGCAGGAAGCGCGGCACGCTCGCCACGCCCGACAAGACCGTGGTCATCAACGAGCTGGTCTGCGAGGGCTGCGGCGATTGCTCCGTGCAGTCCAACTGCCTGTCGGTGGAGCCGCTGGAGACGGAATTCGGCCGCAAGCGCCGCATCAACCAGAGCACCTGCAACAAGGACTACTCCTGCCTCAAGGGCTTCTGCCCGAGCTTCGTGACCGTCGAGGGCGGCACGCTCAAGAAGCCGAAGAAGGAAAAAAAGGGTGATCTGTCGGCGCTGCCGCCCATTCCCGAGCCGGTGCTGCCGGTGGCCGAATCCGCCTGGGGCATCGTCGTGGCCGGCGTCGGCGGCACGGGCGTGATCACCATCGGCTCGCTGCTGGGCATGGCCGCGCACCTGGAAGGCAAGGGCGTGGTCACGCAGGATGCGGCCGGCCTCGCGCAGAAGGGCGGCGCCACCTGGAGCCACGTGCAGATCGCCAACCGGCCCGAGGCCATCTACACCACCAAGGTGGACACGGCCAAGGCCGACCTGATCATCGGCTGCGACTCGATCGTCGCCTCGCTCAAGACCACCATGGCCGCGATGCAGCCGGGCCGCACCTTCGTGGCGCTCAACAACCACGGCTCGCCTACCGCGTCGTTCGTGAACAACCCCGACTGGCAGTTCCCCGGCCAGCACTGCGACACGGCCATCGCCTCGGCCGTGGGCGACGCGCTGCTGGGCAGCTTCGATGCCGAAGAAGTGGCGCTGCAGTTGCTGGGCGACAGCATCTACACCAACCCGCTCATGCTCGGCTACGCCTGGCAGAAGGGCCGCGTGCCGCTCTCGCATGCCGCGCTGATGCGGGCGATGGAGCTGAACGGCGTGCAGGTGGACAACAACAAGGCCGCTTTCGAGTGGGGCCGCCGCTGCGCCCATGACCTGGCTGCCGTGCGCGCGCTGTTCCAGACCGCGCAGGTCATCCAGTTCGCCAAGAAGCCGGCGCTGGCCGAGGTCATCGCACGCCGCGAGGAGTTCCTGACCGGCTACCAGAACGCCGCCTATGCCGCCGATTACCGCGCCTTCGTGCAGAAGGTGCAGGACGCCGAGGCGCGGCTGGGCACCACCACGCGCCTGTCCGAGGCCGTGGCGCGCTACCTCTTCAAGCTCATGGCGTACAAGGACGAGTACGAGGTGGCCCGCCTGCACACCGACGGCGCCTTCGCCGGAAAGATCGCCGGCATGTTCGAGGGCGACTACCGCGTGGTGCACCACCTCGCGCCGCCGCTCACGGCGAAGAAGAACGAGCGCGGCGAGCTGGTGAAGAAGGCCTACGGCCCCTGGATGCACAAGGCCTTCGGCGTGCTCGCGAAGATGAAGGGCCTGCGCGGCACGGCGTTCGACCCCTTCGGCCGCACCGAGGAGCGCCGCACCGAGCGCGCGCTGATCCGCGAGTACCGCGCCGCGATTGATGAACTGCTGGCCGGTCTCACGGCGGAGAACCTGCCGCTCGCCGTGGAGATCGCCCGCATTCCCGAGCAGATCCGCGGCTACGGCCACGTGAAGGCGCGGCACCTGGAGACGGCCCGCACGCAGTGGGACGGCCTGATGGCGCGCTGGCGCCAGGGGCCGGCCGAGACGGCGCTGCGGCAGAGCGCCTGAGGGCGAAAGGGGTGAGGGGAAAGCATGGCAGGCAGCCCCGCAGGGGTGGGGCTGCCTGCCGATCGGGGCGCCGCGTCGGCGTCCTGGCGGGCTGCTGCAGCTTTACATGCGCAGCGACCGTTCGATATCGGTCAGCTTGTAGCGCGCCAGGGCCAGGTTGCCCTTCGACTTGTCGAGAACGAGATAGAGGAACAGGCCCGGATTATTGGGCACGAGGCGAATCAGGTGGTATTGGTCCGTCAGGGTGATGAGAATGTCCTCGATGCCCTTGCGTAAACCCAGCATTTCCATGGTCTTGAGTTTGGCCTGCACCACCTGGGTATTGCCGGCGGCCGCCAGTTCCAGATTCACGCCGGCGCCGGCCTGAGCCAGGCACATCCCGCTTCGATAATCCACCAGGGCCGCCGCGGTGGCCCCGTCGATGGTCATGGCGGCGTTGAGAACTTCCTTGAGATTCGTGCTCATGGCATGGGATCCGGGTTGGTTGAGGGAACCTTCGAACTCGACAGTAAGCTCGACTTTACCCAATTGCTCCATGAAAATAAACCATAGCGTATGCTCGCTGCTGTCGGGTAATCGATACACGTTGGCTGAATAACCCGTTCGGGCAAGTGCAGACTTGATTTCGATTTCTTCCAGCAGCGCATTGGGCATCAGGAAAAACCAGATGTCGGAGGTATTTCGCAGGACCGGGTGGTCCCACAGTGCAGGCAGCAGGTGGATGGCCCCGGCGCCGACCAGCACGGCCAGCGCCGCTGGCGCGGCGTCGATGGAGGCCAGGTTTCCCGCACGGGCCGGCCGGTGCCAATCGATGCGCGGCGCGAACGGCAGTCCGCCCAGAGGTATCTGCAGCCAGGAACCTTGCCCCGTGGCGTTCGCCACGCCGAGCTGGCCCAGCGCGTGCAGGCCCAGGCGGGCGGTGAGGTCAAGGACGGTGACGGTGGGGAGGGCCATGTGCGCGGGGCGCGCCAATGCCCGGCGCGCAGGTGGAGTGGTCGACGGTGCATGATAGCCGTGCAGCTCGACAGCAGCGCGACCGTAGGCCGGCTGCGTTCCGGGCTGCCGGCAAAACCCGGCAGGGTGCGGGTTATGCCGCAGGTCCGCGGAAGGGCGCCGCATACAATCGCCTGTTGCCCTGCGGCAGGCGTTCCTGCGCCGCCGCATGCACGATCGGCCCGGCGGCTGCGCCGGACGACCCTTCTTTCAACGGAGCCTGTTGCCGTGTTTATCTCTTCCGCTTTCGCCCAGACCGCCCCGGCCGCCGCACCTGCTGGCGGCATGATGTCCTCGCTCACGGGCATGCTGCCGCTGGTGCTGATGTTCGTGGTGCTGTACTTCATCATGATCCGCCCCCAGATGAAGCGCCAGAAGGAGCACCGCGCCATGATCGACGCGATCGCCAAGGGCGACGAAGTGGCCACGGCCGGCGGCATCGTGGGCCGGGTCACGCGCCTGTCCGAAGGCTTCCTGCACATCGAGATCGCCTCGGGCGTCGAAGTGCAGATCCAGCGCAGCGCCGTCTCCCAGGTCCTGCCCAAGGGCACGGTGAAATGAGTGGCAACCCCCTGAGCGGCGGCGCCGCTTCCCCCTTCTCTCGCGCTGCGCGCGGGAAGGGGGACGACGCCAGCGCGGCGGGGCGGCCCTTGCGCGGCGTCTGCTGGTCTGCGCCGCGCCAACTCCAGGCGCCGCCGGTAGTGCGGCACGCCGTGGTTAATTGAGATAAGAGCGCGATCATGAACCGTTACCCGGTCTGGAAGTACGCGATCCTCGTGGTCGTGCTGCTCGTGGGCATCCTCTATTCCCTGCCCAATGTGTTCGGCGAGGCGCCCGCGGTGCAGGTGTCCTCGGCCAAGGCGTCGCTGAAGATCGAGCCGTCGCTGCAGGGCCGCGTCGAAGAGGCCCTGAAGGCGGCGGGCATCACGCCCGACGCGGTGGGCTTCGACGGCAATTCGGTGCGCGCGCGCTTCGACACGCCCGACACGCAGCTCAAGGCCAAGGACGTGATCCAGAAGGCCCTGGTGCCCGATCCGGCCGATCCGCAGTACATCGTCGCGCTGAACCTCGTGTCGCGCTCGCCCGCCTGGCTCACCGCGCTGCACGCGCAGCCCGTCTACCTGGGCCTGGACCTGCGCGGCGGCGTGCATTTCATGCTGCAGGTGGACATGCAGGCCGCGATCACCAAGAAGGCCGAGTCCTTCGCGGGCGATCTGCGCACCCTCATGCGCGACCGCAACATCCGCCACGGCGGCATCAACCGCGACGGCCAGACCATCGACGTGCGCCTGCGCGACGAGGCGGCCGCCACGGCCACGCGCAACCTGATCTCCGACCAGTTTCCCGACCTCGTGGCCACCGCCACCCCGGACGGCAACGGCGTGCTGGTGCGCGCGACCATCAAGCCCGAGGCCCTGCGCAAGGTGCAGGACCAGGCACTCAAGCAGAACATGACCACGCTGCACAACCGGATCAACGAACTCGGCGTGGCCGAGCCGGTGATCCAGCAGCAGGGCACCGACCGCATCGTGGTGCAGCTGCCCGGCGTGCAGGACACGGCCAAGGCCAAGGACATCCTGGGCCGCACCGCCACGCTCGAAGTGCGCATGGTGGACGAGAGCACCGAGGCCCGCGGCGCCGAGCGCGGCTCCGGCCCCGTGCCGTTCGGCAGCGAGCGCTACCCCGACCGCAACGGCCAGGCCATCATCGTCAAGAAGCAGGTCATACTGACGGGCGAGAACCTCACCGACGCGCAGCCCGGCTTCGACGGCCAGACGCAGGAGCCCACCGTCAACCTGACGCTCGACGCCAAGGGCGCGCGCATCTTCAAGGACATCACGCGCGAGAACATCGGCAAGCGCATGGCCATCGTGCTCTTCGAGAAGGGCAAGGGCGAGGTCGTGACGGCACCGGTGATCCGCTCCGAGATCGGCGGCGGCCGCGTGCAGATCTCCGGCCGCATGACCACGGCCGAGGCCAACGACACCTCGCTGCTGCTGCGCGCCGGCTCGCTGGCCGCGCCGATGGAGATCATCGAGGAATTCACCATCGGCCCGAGCCTCGGCGCCGACAACATCAGCCGCGGCATCCACAGCGTGGTCTGGGGCATGGTGGCCATCGCCGTGTTCATGTGCGTGTACTACGCGCTCTTCGGCGTGTTCTCCACCATCGCGCTGTCGGTGAACGTGCTCATGCTGATCGCCGTGCTGTCCATGCTGCAGGCCACGCTGACGCTGCCCGGCATCGCCGCCATGGCGCTCGCGCTGGGCGTCGCCATCGATTCGAACGTGCTGATCAACGAGCGCATCCGCGAGGAACTGCGCGCGGGCGTCGCGCCGCAGGCGGCCATCCACGCGGGCTACGAGCGCGCCTGGGCGACCATCCTCGACTCGAACGTCACCACGCTCATCGCCGGCCTGGCGCTGCTGGCCTTCGGCTCCGGCCCGGTCCGCGGTTTCGCCGTGGTGCATTGCCTGGGCATCCTGACCAGCATGTTCTCGGCCGTGTTCTTCTCGCGCGGCCTGGTGAACCTCTGGTATGGCCGCAAGAAGAAGCTCAAGAGCGTGTCCATCGGCCAGGTGTGGAAGCCCGGTACCGACACCCCGGCGGTGCCTTCCGCGCCCGCCAAGACGAACTGACCGAAGGAAGACACGCGATGGAATTCTTTCGCATCAAAAAAGACATCCCGTTCATGAAGCACGCGTTGGTCTTCAACGCGATCTCCTTCATCACCTTCGCGCTGGCCGTGTTCTTCCTGGTCACGCGCGGGCTGCACCTGTCGGTGGAGTTCACGGGCGGCACCGTGATGGAAGTGGCCTACACGCAGGCGGCCGACACTGGCAAGGTGCGCGAGGCCGTCTCGAGCCTGGGCTACTCCGACGTGATCGTGCAGAACTTCGGCACCTCGCGCGACGTGATGATCCGCCTGCCCGTGCAGAAGGGCGCGACCTCGGCGCAGCAGAGCGAGCAGGTGATGGGCGCCCTCAAGGCGCAGGACCCGGGCGTCACGCTGCGCCGCACCGAGTTCGTCGGCCCGCAGGTGGGCGAGGAACTGGTGCACGGCGGCCTCATGGCGCTGGCCATGGTGGTGGTCGGCATCGTGGTGTACTTGGCGTTCCGCTTCGAGTGGAAGTTCGGCGTCGCGGCCATCATCGCCAACCTGCACGACGTGGTCATCATCCTGGGCTTCTTCGCGTTCTTCCAGTGGGAGTTCTCGCTCGCCGTGCTGGCCGGCGTGCTCGCGGTGCTGGGCTACTCGGTGAACGAATCCGTGGTGATCTTCGACCGGATCCGCGAGGCCTTCCGCAAGTACCGCAAGATGACCACGCACGAGGTCATCGACCACGCCATCACGAGCACGATGAGCCGCACGATCATCACCCACGCCTCCACCGAGGCGATGGTGCTGTCGATGTTCTTCTTCGGCGGCCCGAGCCTGCACTACTTCGCGCTCGCGCTGACCATCGGCATCCTGTTCGGCATCTATTCCTCCGTGTTCGTCGCCGCCGCCATCGCGATGTGGCTGGGCATCAAGCGCGAGGACCTGATCAAGGCGCCTGCGCGCAAGGAAGGCGACCCCAACGATCCGAACGCTGGAGCGGCCGTCTAGGCGCCCTCCCCAAGGCCGGCTCCCCGCCGGAGCACGGTGCAGGGCCGCGGCAGGCGGCCGGGCCCGTGCGCCGTTCCGCGGTGCGGATCGGCCTTCCGATATAAGCAGATTCCCACACGCCGGCCCCAGGGTTGCACACGCATAATCCGCGGCGTATGGAGACATCCACCCCCCCTCAATCGAACGCGCGGCGCCTGGCGCGCCTGGGCCGCCAGCGTTTCGTGGAGGGGCTGAGCGCGGGCCTGCCCGGCCTGGACGCCGAGCTCCAGGAATTCACCACGCACCTCATGGGCCTCACGGCCACCCAGCGCGTGATGCAGGAGCGGCGTGACCTGTGGATGCGCTACCAGCAATTCCATGCGGCCTGGGCCGCGGGCGCCGCGCGCGCCCTGGGCGATGCGCTGTCGTCCCTCGCCAGCACGCGCAGCGCGGCCTTGTCCGCAGGGCTGGCCGCCGGCGGCCTCGAGCTGCTGAGCGACGACGTGGTGGAGAACCGGATCCTCGCCTCGCGCATCGGCCTGTCGGTGGGGGAGCAGGCGGGCACCGCGTTCGATGCGGTCCGGCAGCACATCCAGCACCTGGAGGGCGAAGAGCCCGGCGAGCGCGACATCCTGCGCCCCGAGGTGCTGGCACTGCGCCTGGTGGACCCGTGGGTCGCCAGCGGCCTGCTGCGCTCCGACCTGCAGGCCCTGCTGGAGCCGCTGCAGCGCGGCCTCGGTGCCCTGGTGCTCTCGCGCTACCAGGATCTCGTCGCATTTTTCGAACAGCACGGCGTGCGGCCGGACGGCGACCTGCGCTCGCGCGTGCGCCGCACCGGCGGATCGACCGTGCAGGCCCCGCTGGGCAGCCCATTGCCCGGCGCGGAAGGCGCCCGGGGCATTTCTTCCGGGGCAGGGAGCCTCTCCCGCGAAGGATTGCGCGGCGGATCGCAGCCAGCGGGCCAGGGAGGCCCTGCCGGCGCGGCGGCGGGTTTCGCCGGCACGCAGGCCGCGGCCTATGGCACGCCGATGGCCCGCGCGCGCCAGCGTGCGCAGGGGGTGATGGGCCGGCTGCACCGGATGCTCGTGCAGCCCGCGGTCGCCGCCTTCTCGGCGTCCGGCGCCGGGCGGATGCCTGGTGCGCCCGCCACGGCGGTGGCGCCGGCCTCCGCGGCGCTGCAGCGGGCCCTGGCCGAGCAGCGGCTGGAGGCCGACAGCTTCTACCGCAGCAGCGAAGTCGCCACGCTGGTGATGGACTACCACAGCCCCGCGGCCGTCGTGCAGGTCGTCGGCGCGGTGCGCGAGCGCGCCGCGGAGTTCAAGGCCAAGGCCTCGACGCCGGGCGAAAAGGCCATCATCGAGGTGGTCGCCCTGATGTTCCAGAGCATCCTGAGCGAGGACCGCATTCCCCCTGCGATGCGCGTGTGGTTCGCGCGGCTGCAGGTGCCGGTGCTGCGCGTGGCGCTGGCCGAACCGGAGTTCTTCAGCGACGTGGCGCATCCGGCCCGCCAGCTCATCGACCGCATGGGCGGGGTGGTGCTCGGGTTCGACACGGCCGCCATCCAGGGCAGTGCGCTGGAAGCTGAGGTCCGCCGCGTGGTGCAGGTGATCGAGCAGTACCCCGAGACCGGGCAGCGCGTGTTCCAGCTGGTGCTGGCCGAGTTCGAAACCTTCCTCTCCCGGTTCCTCACGGCGCCGCAGGCCACATCGCGCATCGTCACGGTGGCCCAGCAGGTCGAGCAGAAGGAGACGATGGCGATCCAGTACACGATCGAGCTGCGCAACCTGCTCAAGGACATGCCGGTGCGCGAGGAGATCCGCAATTTCCTCTTCAAAACCTGGGCCGAGGTGCTGGCCCTGTCGGCCGTGCGCAGCGGTGCGCAGCACGCCGACACGGCGGCCTTCAAGCGCGCGGCGACGGAGCTGGTGTGGGCCGCGAGCGCCAAGCCCCAGCGCGCCGAGCGCGCCCAGGTCATCCAGAGCCTGCCCGCCCTGCTGCAGCGGCTGCGCCAGGGCCTGGCCTTGCTGGGGGTGACGGGCGCGCCGCAGGACGCGCACATCAAGGTCCTGACCGACACGCTCGCGGACGCCTTCCTCTCCAGGACGGCCTCAATTCCCCAGGCGCACATCGATGCCATGGCGCGCAGGCTGGACCACCTCGAGGATTACATGAGCGACGCCACGCTGGGCGAGATGCCGCTCGACGCCGACTACCTGGAGATGATGCTCGGCATCGACGCCTCTTCCATCCACGTGGCGGCCGACAACGGCACCGCCGTGGACGAGGCGGCGCTGGCGTGGGCCCGGGAGCTGCAGATCGGGGACTGGTTCACGCTCGACCACAACGGCGCATCGGCCCAGGTGCAGTACGCATGGCACAGCGAGCGCCGGCAACTGCACTTCTTCGCGGCGCCGGACGGCAGCAGCTACCTGCTGCAGCTGCGGCGCATGGCTGCCTACCTGCAGGCAGGGCTGCTGGTGCCGCAGGAAGAAGAAGCCCTCACGCTGCGCGCCACGCGCGAAGCGCTCGCCAAGATCGACGCCAATCCGGAACGGCTGCTGGGGTAGGGCCGCCGCCATTAATTTTGGGAATCCATTGCATCAGTTTGTTTTGAGATGCATGGCTTCAAATAGATGGCGCTTGTCATCCGTGAAATTTATCCTGTGGCTGCTCATCCATTGGGCCGGCCCATTCGTTGATCCGCTCGTTGATTCGGGTCGGCGATGCACTGTGTCACCGCGATAAATCACTCACGGGGGTTTCCATGCATACGGAACACGCTTCTTCGGACTGTGCCGACGTCATCGTCGTCGGCGCCGGGATCGTCGGACTGACCAATGCGCTGCAATTCGCCAAGCGCGGCCTGAAGGTCACGCTGATCGACAGGGTCTCCATCCGCAAAGACAGCTTCAAGGTGGGTGAATCCTTTCTCGTCTTCACCAGCGCATTCCTGAGGACCGTGGGTGAGCTGGACCGCTTCATCTCGGAAGAATCGTTCATCAAACTCGGCGTATGGTTCACGGTGGGGGCCGAAAGAAAATCCGACTTCTCCGGCACCACCGAATGGGCGGTCAATGCCGATCCGCATCCACCCCATTATCTTTTCGACCTCGCGCCCGACCAGAAATGGTTCCGCTGCATGTTTCTCGACATGCAGATCGCGCGGCCGGACGCCGAGGCCGCCATGCGCGAGGCGGTGCGCGCGCATGAGAACATCCGGTTTCTCGACGACGTGCGCGCCAAGGAGATCGAGCTCTCGCAAGACGACGGCCCGCACCGGGTGCATCTGGACAGCCCCGACCATCCGGAGCCGCTGCGGGCTTCCTGGATCATGGACTGCTCGGGCCGCAACCGCGTGCTGGCCCGCAAGCTGGACCACCGCGCCGAGCACCGCGAACTCGACGACGGCTTCCAGACGACGGCCGCCTGGGGGCAGTTCTCCCATGTGGACGATGCCAGGTTCGGCGAGCAGTGGACCGCGCTGCTGCGTTCGGGCCAGCGTACGCCGCGCGACCTCTACACCGTGCACCTCTGGGGCGTGGGCTACTGGATCTGGGTCATCCGGCTGTCGCAGAACCGGATCAGCGTCGGCGTCACCTTCGACCAGCGCCTGGCGCCCCCCGAGCGCACGCCGCGCGAGCAGTTCTGGTCGCTGATACGCCGCCATCCGCTGCTGGAGGGCATCATCGGCGAAGAGACGCTGCTGGAGTTCCAGTCCTTCCGCAACGTGCAGCACTGGACGGACCGCTTCGTCAGCGAGCGCCGCTACGCCATGGCCGGCGATGCGGGCAGCATCATCGACGCCTACTACAGCCAGGGCATCGCGCTGGCGCTGGTGTCGAGCTGGCACATCGCCAACATCGTCGAGCGGCACGTGAAGACGCGCTGCATCGACCAGGCCTACATCGACCGCGTCAACGAGGCCACGCGGCAGGACTGGCACATGCTGCGCAACATGGTGCGGGAGAAATACACGCCGGCGATCGAAGACCCGCGGTTCTTCCTGCTCTCGCACATCCTCGACATGGCGATCTTCTGGTGCATGGGCAGCACCCGGGCCAGGCTGACCCGCTGGCTGGTGCAGACGGAAGGGTATACCGACCGGGAAACCCCCGAACTCGCCCGGCTGCGTGCCGGGGTGGAGAAGCGGCTCTTCTATTCCCGCTCCCCTTACTGGCTGGGCCTGTCGCCGGCACGCATCGAGTCGATCCAGCGCCATCTGCAGGCGAAGATCGCCGAGCGGGCCCGCTGGCGGCTGGAACACGGCATCACCCTCTCGCCGATCACGAGCGTGCTCAGCGTCACGGCCCCGCTGCCGCAGATCTGGAAGCTCCCGTTCGCCCGGAAGGACCGCCCCGTGGATCTCAGCGGCCGTGACCTGGTGCAGCCGGCGTCGCAGCGGCCACCGGGCACCGCCAGCTGGTTCGACGGTCTGCCGATCTCCGTCAACACCAAGCTCGACTGGGTGATCCGTTGGCGGCCCCTGGGGCTGCTGGGGAGCTTCCTCTTCGGCTACCTCTACGATGCGGCGGACACGGGATGGCGCAAGCTGATGCTGCGGCTTCGGCCCGGGCGCCGCGGCGCCGGCGTGCTGGCGCACAGCGCCGCAGGCAAGAACGGGAGCGGCTCCGATGCATAAGGCCATCTACCTCAGCCTCGGTGCGCCGCACCTCGAGTACCCGGGCGTGGAGGCCGCCCTGCGTGCGGAAGGCGTGGAAGCCCGCATGGTCCACATCGACGCGTTCGAGGCGCTCGATCTGGAAGACGTGGACCTCGTCAACCTGCGCATGTGCCGCTGGTACCACAAGGATCCGGCCTTCCAGCAGCGGGTGGAGAACGTCCACCGCCGGCTGCAGCAGGTGCGCCGCGGCCCGGTGCCGATGGCCAATCCGCTGCCACTGGTGATCGACGCACTCGACAAGGGCCGCTACCTGCGCAGGCTCGGCCAGGACGGCATCGAGCTCATTCCCACCCTCTGGATCGACAAGGGCACCGCCTTCAACCTGTCCCATCTCATGGAAGAGCAGGGATGGACCGACGCGGTCGTGAAGCCGACGATTTCCTCGGGTTCGTGGAACACGATCCGCGTGTCGCGCCGCGGCCCGTCCCTCGACGAGCACCATTTCGTGCTGGAGGGCGATGCGTTCGCACGCGAGGGCGACCTTGCCGCCCTCGCGCAGACGCACGATCTCATCGTGCAGCCCTTCCTGCCGGCGGTGCTGGAGTTCGGCGAGCTGTCGTTCGTCTTCCTGGGCGGGCGGCTCAGCCACACCGTGCGCAAGACCGTGGGCGCTGGCGGCTGGTGGGCCCATGAACGTCTCGGAGGGTGCAATTTCCGCTGGACGCCGAGCCCGCAAGACGAGGCCTGGGCCGTCCGCGTGAACGACGCGCTCGAACGGCGCTACGGGCCGCTGTGGTTCGCGCGGGTGGATGGCATCCATGCCGGAGACGGCCGCATCCAGCTGCTGGAGTGCGAACTCGCCATCCCGCGGCTGCTGCTGCAGGAAGGACAGGCGTTCGGGACGTATGCGCGGGTCATCGCGGAAGGTATCCGGCGGGGGAAGGCGGGGGGCGGAACCCGCGCTGTACCCGAAGCTCCGGCGGCCGCCGTGCCTGCCGTTGAGGGGGTCGCGGCAGCGTGACGCGGTGGGGTGAAACGGGGTGGGGTGAGACGGGGTGGGGTGGTGTGAGCGCGGATCTGCCGGTGCTCGCAGGCCGGCGGGTCCGGGCGCTTCACGCAGGGTCCTGATCCCCGCTTTTCGCAGGCGGCTTGCGCCTGATGCCTGCAGCTTGTGGTGGCCGCTCGGCTTCAGCCGTCTTCTGGCATGCCGTCGTCCGTGTCCACCCGTCCGCTCACGACACGCCGCACCACGTCGCCCGGAAATCCGCGCGCCGCGAGGAAGCGCATCTGGCGCGCCCGCTCCTGCGGCGTGGCCGGCGGGCTGCCGAAGCGCTGGCGCCAGACGGCCAGGGCGCGTGCCGCCTCGCTGCCGCGCAGGCGCTCGGCCGTCTCGCGCACGAGCGCGTCGTCCAGGCCCTTGGCGCGCAGCTCCTGCACCACGCGTTGCGTGCCCAGCCGCGCCGCGCGGCGGTGCACCACGGATTCGGCCACGCGGCCGGCATTGATGAAATCCTTGGCCTGGAGTTCGTCCAGCACCGCGCGCAGGTCGTCGCCTTCCTGCACATGGCGCGCGAGCTTGGCCTCGAGTTCGGGGCGCGAGTGCTCGCGCTGCGCCAGCAGGCGCAGCGCACGGCCCTTGAGCGAGAGCGTGGGGTTGTTTCGCATGGATGGGTGCAAGCGGAAGCGGAAGCGAAAGCACAAGCGCCGGCCGGCCGCATGCACGGCCGGCCGGCGCCCTGGCTGCCCGACGTCAGGCGTCGTCGCCGCCCGCAGCGGCTGCCGCGGCCGGGGCGCTGCCCGGCGGCAGCAGCGAAACCCCCAGGCCCTCGCGCACGCGGTTCTCGATCTCGCGGGCGAGGTCGGCGTTCTCGCGCAGGAACTCGCGCGCGTTGTCGCGGCCCTGGCCGATCTTCTCGCCGTTGTAGGCGTACCAGGCGCCGCTCTTGTCGATGATGCGCGCGTTCACGCCCATGTCGATGATCTCGCCCTCGCGGCTGATGCCCTCGCCGAAGAGGATGTCGAACTCGGCCGTCTTGAAGGGCGGGCTCACCTTGTTCTTCACCACCTTCACCTTGGTCTCGTTGCCGATGGCCTCGTCGCCCTTCTTGATGGTGCCGGTGCGGCGGATGTCCAGGCGCACGG